>ENA-UAMR01000023-UAMR01000023.1-human-gut-metagenome-genome-assembly--contig:-NODE-23-length-48465-cov-7.464036_pt1 | contig 48465 bp, 48 predicted proteins | sample MGYA00243283_ERZ654497 | MGnify/ENA primary metagenome ERZ654497 (study PRJEB26926, sample SAMN06164404) | human gut metagenome | biome: ENVO:00009003; feature: ENVO:2100002; material: ENVO:00002003... | reverse complement strand
ATTATCTTATATAGTCAAATCTTTTCGGTTCGGAAATTCGTTGATAATACGATGAAAAACGGTTACAATATAATCATGAGTTTTTACGACGTGGTTTACGAACAAGTGAAAAAAATACCGAAAGGCAAGGTCGCGACGTACGGGCAAATCGCGTTTTTATGCGGCAGTCCGCGCGCAAGTCGCGCCGTCGGATACGCGCTGCATTTCAATCCCGATCCCGATTCTATACCGTGCTATCGCGTTGTAAATCGTTTCGGCGGGCTTGCACCGGCGTTTGCTTTCGGCGGACGGGAAGTGCAAAAGGCGCTGCTTGAAAACGACGGCGTCGTCGTCCGCGACGACTTCACGGTCGACCTTGAAAAGTACGGTATGAGATGAAATTCATTGACATTTTCCGTCCGATTGTTTTATAATGTCATTTGTTTGAAAAGGAGTAATTATGGACAAGTTTTATCACATCAATATTGCGGGGCTTGAAAGGGATTTACCCATTTGCCCGATTAACGAAAACCTTTACATAGCCGGATTCGTCATGTTTTCCGACGTCGAAATGACCGTCAGGTGCGCGGAAGAACTTCTGAAAAAAGCACCCGAACACGACCTTATCATCACGGCGGAATCTAAGGGTATTCCTTTGGCGTACGAGATGGCGAAACAGGAAGGCAAAAATTATATTCTTGCCAGAAAGGGCTTAAAAGCCTATATGGTCGATCCCGTTAAGGTTGAGGTGAAGTCCATCACGACGGCGAAAGTCCAGACGCTTTATCTTGACAAGTTTGACATCGACAGAATGAAAGGCAAGCGTATCCTGATCGTCGACGACGTTATTTCGACGGGCGAAAGTCTGCACGCGATTGAGGAACTCGTGCGTATCGCGGGCGGTCAGATCGTCGGGAGAATGGCGGTGCTTGCGGAAGGCGACGCGGCGGAAAGACACGACATTATTTTCTTGCAGACGCTGCCGCTGTTCTGCAAATAAAAGCGGATAATTACAAACAAAGAAATATTTAAGGATAGCGAAACCGCTATCCTTTTTGTTTGTTTTGATATATGAAGAACGGGTATTCGCGTTGCACAAAGCGAGAGAAACGGTATGTGCTAAAAACGCGCATGTACAGGATTATTTTCTGTCTTCTTTTGCCGTGGCGAGCATGGCTTTAAGGACAACGACGTGCAATTCTTCGTCCTCAATTATTCGTTCAATCACGGCTTTTAACGTATCGTTTTGCACGCATAAAATTGTGTTTTTGTAATTTTCAATCGCACACAGTTCGCCCTGAATATCATATTCCAGAAGTTTAATAAGGTCTGTTGCGTAGTTGACGTAACTGCCGTTCCAGAACGCCGTCCTGCCGCCGATAACGGGGAAACTTCCGTAAGCCGCAATCGCCGTCCCGAGGATTTTCTGGTGCTTCATTTCGCAAGCCGCAATCTCTGCAAGTTTTTTTGAAAATTCCGGAAACTCCCGCGATAATACGTAACTTTGATAAACGTATTGCAGGATTGCCGTCGTTTCGCTGTCGCGCCCGCCGTAGTCGTTCATTAGTTTTTTCGCCTCGACGGGGTTCGGGTACGGTATGACCGGCTCGGGATATGGTAAGTCTTTTCTCACGCTCAAATCAGAAAAATTCATAAAAAACGCCTCCGCACGTACAAGATATGCGAAGGCTTGAAAAAAGGTTCAAAAAATCATAAATACACGACGAGCGCCGCAACGCCGAACAATACCAAAAAGTACAAAAAGTTGACGGCAAGAAGTTTCAGCACGAAATGTTTTTTGACGTCGTATTTTCTTTCAAGGCTCATTACCATATAGTTGTTCAAAGGGGCGGTGCCGTATTTTCCGATATTTATGCCGTACATCAGCGACACGGTATTTTTTGAAAAAGTCGGGAACACGAGCGCGACGGGATTGTTTGTGAGAAGTTGCGACGCAAGCGCCGAAAGCCACAGCTCGTTGCCGGCGATGATTTTTGTCAGAAATTCGTTGACGGACGGCATACGCAGGAAGTTGCCGCTCATCACGAAAAACGCCGTAAACATTATAATCACGCCGTAGTTCGCTTTTTTGTAACTTCTGGGGTGGACGAAAAGCATCACGACAAGGATAATCGGCGTAACTATGTAATAAGGCAGAACGTCAAAAATCGAAAGTATGATGAACACGAACATCACAAAGTATATTAAAAGTTCGAACTTCGGCAGTTTATATTCGCCGACGGGGGGCGGATTGAGTTTTCCTTTTTTGACGAACAGACACATTATAAACGTCAGTCCGTATCCCGCAAGCGCAAGCGGCCACAGGTTTTTGACAAACCAGAAGAAATCAAAATCGTAATAGTCGATAAGGAACAGGTTCTGCGCGTTGCCGAGCGGCGACACGATGCCCGATAGTTTCACCGCCATCGTCTGCATAATCACGACGAACGGGATAAGGTCGTTCGCTTCCGCCTGCGACAGCATGATTATCGCAAAGGGAATAAAAGTAATCGTCGCGATATCGTTCGTGATGAAAAGGGCAAAAAATGCCGGTAAAAAAATAAGCACCGTCGCGATGGCACGGCGGTCGGATATTTTATCGAGGATTTTGCCCGACATGATCCCGAAAAAGCGGCAGTCTTTCAGCCCCCTGACGACAAGCATGAGCGACAGAAGACACAATATCGTTTTGTAACTGACGTAGTTTAAGTATTCCTTATCGGGCGGAACGAAGAAACAGGTGATTATCGCGCCGAGGACGGCAATTATCACGATAATGTTGTTTTTCAGAAGATTTTTGAACTTTAAAAGGCGCAGATAAGCGTCCGTCCCGTCGTGCGGGTCGGTTGAAAAAAGTTTAAGTTTTCTTTTAAAAATCTTGCGTTCCATTTTATTACTATATTTATAAGGTAATAATTAATATACAGTCGTTCTACCGTAAAGTCAATAACAAACGGAAAAATTTAACGCGAAATTTTTAATATTTGCTCCTAAAACGCTGAAAAACGGTTGTAATTTTGAAATTTATATGTTAAAATTCACTTTGCTAATTAAATTCGGAGGAATTTATAATGATAAAAAGTTTAATGCCGATGTTATCGGTTATACAATATGAAGTCGGTCAGAAGGTCGGCTGGGCAATGATGACGCTCATGGTGCTTGCGGCAATCGCTCTCGTCGTCGTGGTTCTTATGCAAAAGAGCAGCGGCGAAGATATGAGCGCAATCGCCGGATACAACCAGAAAAACGACTCGTTCTTTGGAAAGAATAAAGCGCAAAGTTCCGAGGGAAGACTCAGAATTGCTACGGTGGTGTTATCGGTACTCCTTCTTGTAGTTTCGGTAACCTACTTTATAATCCTAAGTCTCAGCGGAAGACCGCAATAAAACACAAAGGGCGACGATAAGTCGCCCTTATTTTTAATATGGAATTTAAGGAAAGATTATTAAACGAAATAAAATCGGCGGGGCTCGACAACTTTTCGGACAGATTGTTAAACCGAAAACTCGGGATATATTCAACGTTTGAAAAGCGCGAAGTCACGAAAGCCCTTGACGAACTCGTGCAAGACGGCGTGCTTGTGTCCGTCGAAAAAGGAAATTATACGCTGAAAGACAAATGCGACGCGGTAAGCGGCGTGCTTCGCGGCAATCGCAGGGGTTTCGCGTTTCTTATCCGCGACGACGGCAAAGCCGATTTGTTCATACCGCACAAAGGTTTGCACGGCGCGCAAAGCGGCGATAAGGTTTTCGTCGTGCCCGTGAAAGGCACTGCCGACGAAGGCAAAGTCGTTGCCGTTATCGAGCGCGGAAAACGCCAACTTGTGGGCGAATATACAAGCGACCGCGCGGGACACGGATTTGTCATTCCCGACGACGAAAGTTACTTTTCGGACGTGTTTATTCCGACTGCGGGACGCGGCGGCGCAAAGAACAAAGACAAGGTTGTCGTGAACATTTACGACTGGGATTCGGGCAAAAATCCCGTTGGCGAAATTACCGAAATCCTTGGTCGCGCAAACACGATAAAAGGCGATACTCTGGCAATAATCCGCGACCACGGGTTTTATGAGAACTTTTCAAAAGAGGCACTTTACGACGCAGAAAGAATAAATAAACCCGTCGATATGAAAGAAATCGCAAAACGCACAGACTATCGCGATTTGCTCACGATTACAATCGACGGTGCCGACGCGAAAGACTTTGACGATGCGATAACGGTTGAAAGCCGCGGCGACGGATTTGTCCTTTACGTCCATATCGCGGACGTCGCGCATTATATAAAACAGGACGGAATTCTGGACACAGAGGCGTTGAAACGCGCAACGAGCGTTTACCTTCCGAACATGGTGTTGCCGATGCTTCCCGAAGCCGTGTCGAACGGGGTTTGCAGCCTTATCGAAAATCAGGACAGGCTGACTCTTTCCTGCGTTATGGAAATCGACAAAACGGGAAAAGTCACGGGAAACAAAATCGTCGAAAGCGTGATAAGAAGCAATCATCGCATGACCTACGACGACGTGCAGAAAATCCTTGACGGCGACAAAAAACTCATTGAAAAATATGCCGACGTATACGATATGATAACGTGCGCGCGCGACCTTGAAAGGATACTGAACGCGAAAAGAAGAAATCGCGGCAGCATAAACTTTATCTCGGAAGAGCCGAAGTTTACGATAAAAGACGGGAAGGTCTTGGACGTCGCGCCTTATCCTTATTACGAAAGCAACCTTATTATCGAAGAATTTATGCTGCTTGCAAACGAAACCGTTGCGGAGTTTATGTATCATACCGAGCTGCCTTTCGTTTACCGCGTGCACGAAGCGCCGAACAAGGAAAAAGTGCTGGAATTCAAAAAGTACGTTTCTTCGTTCAATTATAACTTCGTCGTGCACCAGAGAATGCACGCGTCGGAGTACCAGAAACTGCTGGACGACATAAAAGGCACGGCGGAAGAACGCATAATCAGCAAAGTCATGCTTCGCAGTATGCAAAAGGCGAAGTACACGACGGGGAATGCGGGACACTTCGGGCTTGCGCTCGAATACTACTGTCATTTCACGTCGCCGATACGCCGTTATCCCGACCTGACCATCCACCGCGTCATCAAAAAGATGCTTGCAGGACAACTGTCGGGCGCGGAGATTACGAAAACGCTTATTAGGTGCGAAAAGGCGGCGGCAATATCGTCGGAAAGGGAAATCGCCGCGGAATGTGCCGAGCGCGACGGCGACGATTACTTCAAAATGCTGTATATGGCGGACAAATCCGGCGAAATATACGACGGTATAATCAGCGGCGTAACGGGTTTCGGGGTGTTCGTTCAACTTCAAAACACGGTGGAAGGGTTTATCTCGCTTGACAAACTTCCCGCCGGAAAATATAAATTCGACGAAGGGCGGTTCACCCTTTCTTCGGGCAAACACGTTTATTCGTTGGGCGATAAAATAAAAATTAAAGTCGACGGCATTTCTCGCGAAATCCGCCGTGTAAATTTCTCGGTTTATGAAGAAAAAGCAAGACGGCAATAAAATCATTGCCACCAACAAAAAAGCGTATCACGACTATTTTATCGAAGACACTCTGGAAGCGGGCATCGCTCTCGAAGGGCACGAGGTAAAGTCGTTAAGGCTTAATAACGTCAATATGAAAGACAGTTTCGCAATTGTGAAAAACGGCGAGGTTTTCCTTGTCGGCATGCACATTTCGCCGTATAAAATGGCGACGATGTTCAAAATCGATCCGATGCGTAACCGTCGCTTACTGCTGCATAAGTCGGAAATAAGAAAACTGAAACAAAAGGTGGAGCAAAAGGGATATACCCTTGTCCCCACGAAACTTTATTTTAAGGACGCGCTCGTAAAGGTTGAACTCGGCGTCGCAAGGGGCAAAGAGTTGCACGACAAACGAGACGCGATTCAGGAAAAAGAAAACAAAAGAAAACTCGACCGCGTATTGAAAGAATACGGCGCGAGATAGGAGATATTTATGGATAAAAAAATCGATACTTTATGCGTACAGGCGGGCTATACTCCGAAAAACGGCGAGCCCCGTCAGATCCCCATCGTGCAAAGCACCACGTTTAAGTATGATTCGAGCCCCGAAATGGCAAAACTTTTCAATCTCGAAGCAAGCGGGTACTTCTACACAAGACTTCAAAACCCCACCAACGATTACGTCGCGGCAAAGATCGCGGCACTCGAAGGGGGAACGGCGGGCATGCTCACGTCAAGCGGTCAGGCGGCAAACTTTTACGCCGTGTTCAATATCGCAAGTTGCGGCGATCACGTCGTCAGCAGTTCCGCAATTTACGGCGGAACGTTCAACCTGTTTGCGGTTACAATGAAAAAGATGGGCATCGACTTTACGTTCGTATCGCCCGACTGCACGGAAGAAGAACTCGAAGCGGCGTTCCGCCCGAATACGAAAGCGTTGTTCGGCGAAACCATCGCAAATCCCGCGCTTGCCGTTGTGGACATTGAAAAATTCGCGCGGGTAGCGCATCGACACGGCGTTCCGTTTATTATCGACAATACGTTCGCAACGCCCGTGCAATGCCGTCCTATCGAGTGGGGCGCGGATATCGTAACGCATTCCACGACGAAATATATGGACGGTCACGGTGTGGCGGTCGGCGGCGCAATCGTCGACGCGGGCAGGTTCGACTGGTTCGCTCACGCCGACAAATTCCCCGGGCTCACCACCCCCGACGACAGCTATCACGGCATCGTTTATGCAGAGCGTTTCGGAAAAGAAGGCGCGTTTATCACGAAAGCGACGGCGCAACTTATGAGAGATTTCGGCTCGATTCAGTCGCCGCAAAACGCATTTTATCTTAATCTCGGGCTTGAAAGCCTGCACGTCAGAATGAAACGCCACGCCGAAAACGGTCTTGCCGTCGCAAAGTTCTTGTCGGAAAACGAGAACGTCGCGTGGGTTTCGTATCCGCTGCTCGAAGGCGACAAGTATTACGACGTTGCGAAAAAGTATCTTCCGAACGGCGCGTGCGGAGTCGTCAGCTTCGGCGTGAAGGGCGGCAGGGAAAAGGCCGAAAAATTTATGGCTGCGCTGAAAATCATCGCAATCGAAACACACGTTGCCGACGCAAGAAGTTGCTGCTTGCACCCCGCAAGTTCGACGCATCGCCAGATGACCGACGAAGAGTTGACGGCGGCGGGCATTTCTCCCGACCTTATCCGCGTAAGCCTGGGGCTTGAAAACGCAGACGACCTGATTGAAGATATCCGTCAGGCACTTGAAACGGCGGTGAAGTGATATGCCGATTGTTATCCCGCGCGACCTTCCTGCATTCGACAGTCTGCTTCACGAAAAGATTTTCGTCATGGACGGCAGCCGCGCCGTGTCGCAGGACATTCGCCCCATCGAAATCGCAATTCTGAACCTTATGCCCACAAAGGAAGTTACCGAAACGCAGCTGCTGCGGTTGCTTGGTAATACGCCTTTGCAAGTGAACGTCACGCTTATCAAAACGTCGACGTACAAGGCAAGCCATACTAGCGAAACTTATCTCGACAAGTTTTACAAAAACCTTGACGAAATTAAAAAAATGAAGTTCGACGGTATGATAATCACGGGCGCGCCTGTCGAAACTCTGCCGTTCACCGACGTCAAATATTGGGCGGAACTTCAAGAAATCCTTGATTTTGCGGACGAAAACGTCACCAGCACAATGTTTATATGCTGGGGCGCGCAGGCGGCGCTTTATTACTACTACGGCATAAATAAGCATCTGCTTGACAAAAAACTTTTCGGGGTGTATAACAACATTAAGTGCGTCTTGCACGAGCCGCTGCTAAAAGGCATGGACGACGCGATTCGGATCCCGCATTCGCGCCATACCGCAATCGACGAAGATAAGCTGAAAAAATGCCCGGATCTTGAAGTGCTGGTGTCGGGCGAAAAGTGCGGCCCGTCCATTATAAAGTCGAAAGACAACCGCCGCATCTTCCTTACGGGACACAGCGAATACGACCGCGAAACGCTAGAAAGAGAATACCTTCGCGACAAAGAAAAAGGGCTTGAAATCGCCCCGCCCGAAAACTATTACAACGCGGACGGCACGATAAATATGAGCTGGGGCAGCACGGCAAATCTCTTGTATTACAACTGGCTCAACTACTACGTTTATCAGGTCACGCCCTTTGAAATCGACACGATTTCAAAATAAGCGGCAAAAAAAAATACTGCAAATCAAACGGTTTATCGTATCGTTTCGTACGGTAAACCGCGAGATATATCAACTTAATACTTTTTTTCGTTATTTTGTCCACGGGGATGTTTTTGGATTCGACGTTTTTGTATGGACGATAAGAAGCATGTCGCAGGTCCGGCTGCGTTAAAGACGGAAAATTAAAATTAAACGCAAAAAATAACGAAAAAGTGAACGCTCCTGCGTTCGCATTCGCTGCTTAATTAATTAGCGGCACGTCGACCTTACGTTCCTGTTCCGTAAGCAATCGGCGTCATACTGAACGGGCTACGGATTTACCCACGGCGGTAAGTAAATCGGCATTCTCCGCCTCTTCAAAACCGCCGTCTGTCGGCGAACGACGGTAAGAGAACTTAATCACCGAATAAGCATGTAGAAGGTGTCGGGTGTAGAAGGACGAACCGGGGTTCAAATCCCCGCATCTCCACCAAATAAGAACGCAGAATAGGATACAAGAAATTGTGTCAATTCTGCGTTTTTTATTGCCTTTTAGGGGTATTTTTGCCCTTTTGAGGCATAAAAAGCATATTTTTGATAGGAGAAGCCCATCTTCCGAGAGGTTTTGCACTTTCGGTGGATGGGCTTTTTTGTTTGCGTTAAATTTATGGGTAATCGTTAAAATTATGGTAATCGTTAAAATTATAGTCTGCGGGCGATAAAAAAACGACAAAAATCCTCATAATACTTGCAATGCTTCAATAAATGTGTTATAATGGTTGCATATTACTTAAATCGAGGTTTTATAAAATGGAATTTAAGGATAAAGTAAAAATCGCAAGAGAAAAATTGGTTTTGAGCCAAACAGAGTTTGCCAAAGAACTGGGAGTAGCTTTTGCTTCCGTAAATAGATGGGAGAATGGTGTGAGAATTCCCACATATGCTTTGCAACGCAGATTCTATGATTACTGCGCATCTAAGGGCATTCAGTTTTCGGAAAACGACAAATAACGGGGTGAGCTACTATGAAAAGCAAAAGAAAATTACGAGTATTTGAGGCATTCGCGGGTATTGGTGCTCAAGCTGCTGCACTGAAAAAATTAAATATTGATTATGAAATCGTGGGTATTAGTGATTGGTTCATAGATGCTATTGAATGCTATGCCACTATTCATTGCGAAAGCAAGGTGGTTGATGTTCCTAACACAAAAGCAGAGGTTTTAGAATATTTATCAAAATTTACTTTTAGTGCCGATTCAGTACATCCATATAAATTGAGTGATTCTACAAGTTCAAATATATATGTTTGATTAAAAAGGCAAACTGAATAAACCCGCTCATTAACCGTAAATACATTGTATTCCTTAAAAAAATTCATCTGAGGAGAGCCAATAAAGGTTGCAACGAATTCATTTTGAGGAAAATCATATATTTCTTGAGGAGTTCCTATTTGTTGTATCTCTCCACCATCCAGTACTATAATTTTTGTGGCAAGCGATAATGCTTCTGATTGGTCGTGTGTTACGTACACCATCGTTATTCGAAATTGAGAGTGTAAATTGAATAATTCCTTTCGCATTTGTGTGCGCAGTACTGCATCAAGATTTGATAATGGTTCATCCAAAAGTAACAAAGTTGGTTCACGAACTAAGGCGCGACCTATTGCAACACGCTGTTTTTGACCACCAGAAATTTTATCCACTTTCTTTTTCAAAATGTCTTCTATATGCAATGTTTTAGCAATTGTTCTTACTTTTTGGTTAACTATTTCTTTTTTCTCGTGCCGGTTTATCAGTGGGAATGCAATATTGTTATATACATTCATGCATGGATACAACGCATAATTCTGAAAAACCATTGCAACATCCCTATCTTGGCAAGGTTTTTTATTGCAATTATTTCCGTCGATGAAAACATCTCCGGAATTTTGTGGTTCAAAACCAGCAATAATGCTCAAAATCGTTGACTTGCCGCTTCCGGATGGACCTAATAAAACCAAAAAATCTCCACTATCAACAAAAAAGGAAATATTTTTTAGTACAGGAATATTAAGTTCATAAGTTTTGTTTATATTTATCAATTCGAGTTTTTTCACGTTTTCTTATACTATTCCTTTTCGATGATCTTAATTATAATTTCGACGTGAATATACATTATTTGGAACTATATCCGTAGATAAAAATGAATTGTAGGAATATAGCCAAACATTTGAGCGTAATCAAGCATTGTGAGGAGATCGTCGTGTTTTTTTGCTTTTGAAATTGCCATTTTTGCTATCTTGTCTTTTTGTTCTGCTTGAATTTTGCCGCAAATCTGTTTTTGTAGATGTATCGTATTGAATGGCTTTCTTATTCTGAATGGTTTCGGAATTCGAACGAACGGTACTTTGGGTAGTTCTGGCACCTTTTTTGTTATGTTCACTAACTAATTGCCCACATGCTGCCTTTATTTTCCCACCCCTTGATTCACGAAGTTTAACCTCCAGGCCTTCGCGTTCCAACAAATTTTTGAATGCAACTAATTGCTGCTTGTTGGGGCTTTTCATATCAAAGCACTTGGTATTATTGTATTGCAACAAGTTAATCAAAACATTCTTTCCGCGGAACCAACGACTTAATTGACGCACATCTGAAATGCTGTCATTCACTCCTGGCAATAACAGATATGCTATCGTAATTTTCCTATTATGACGTTCAGAGTAAGACAACACTGCTGCTACCACCTCTTCTATTTTGTTTCCGCTCATATGTGGTATAACTTTGTTTCTTGTTGTTTGATTAGTTGCGTGAAGTGAAAGCGTTAATTGAATTTTTAGGTGTTCTTCTCTCAACTTTTTTAATTGTGTCAAAGGGCCTACAGTTGAAACTGTAATTCCGTCTGTGGGGAAGTTGTATCCGTTTCGATCACGCAAAATATGAATGGATTTTATAAGAGAATTGTAGTTAAACAATGGTTCTCCCATTCCCATATAAACGATTCTATTGACTTTTTCTTTCAGCAGAACAACTTGCTGAACAATTTCTGAGGGTGTTAAATTTCTAATAAATCCATTGCTACCAGATTCGCAAAATATACAACCAACAGGACAGCCAACCATTGTACTCACGCAAACTGTTGTTCCTGTTTTTCTTTTAATGCAAACCGTTTCAATGCAGTAACCATCTGTTAGCTCAAAAGCGTATTTACTTGTATCACCGCCCTGTTGGATCTCTTTTATCTTAACTGTCTGATACTTTGAAATTGGCTTTTTCTTATACAACTCATTAAATAATTTTTGCGCTTCTTGTTCACCTAAAACTTCAGTTATTTCCTTAAGAGTAAAACCGTAAGGATCACTTCGTATTTCATCTTCCGTGTATGTTACTACATCTTTGCTGTTCTTTTTCATAATAAACCTCCTTGGATATGTGTGTTTGAAAATATGTTATGTTTCAACGGTGTAATATTCGAATATACCGAAATTTAATCGGTTTTCATTTCAATTGAAGTGCCATCTGAAAACCTAATCTTTTGTTCGTATTCAATATTTAATACCAATAAGATTTTGGACAGTTCGTCATCAGAAACTATAAACTTTAATTCCTTTTATAGTTGCTCTGACAAAGTTATCTTTATTTTGATTTGATATTAAAACGAAGGTGTCGCCAACTTTTACCTGCATCCTTTCAGGCGACGCTAATCGATATTCGTGTTTTTTTACTCTATTTTTAATATCAGTTATAAATTTATCTCTGATTTTTAAATAATACGTTTTCATTTGGAATCCATCCTATCTTATTATATCAAACATAATATGACAATATATGTCATATATTATTAAAAGACTCAAATAATTCTTCAACTAATTTTAACTGTTCCGTTGTCAAAATTGCATTGCCTATTTTTGTTATTTTTTCTCCTAATTCATAATTATTCAATATAACTTGGCAAACATCCGGGGTAGGAATCTTTCGCACTTGACAAAACAACTTATCCATCTTAACTTTATCTTCTGGTTTGGGATTCAGCACACATAACATTTTTGTATAAATTTCTGCCGTTGGAATAGAAGCTCCTTTTTCCATATAGGTCATATTAGAAGGAGGTAGCCCTACGGCATTTGCAAATTTGCGTAAAGATAAGCCTTTTTTTATCCGCAAGTCAGAAATTAGTTTACCAAAAGTGATTTTTTCTTCACTTTGAGCACTAAAGTTTTTCTTTGCCATAATTACCTCCTGTTATATAATATTGTTATATGTTCTATAACACAGAATAATTATATCATAACAATTAAATAAAGTCAACCACAATGTGACAAAAAACTTCCGAATTAGATTAAATATAATATAGTTCAATGCTTAAAAATAAAGATCCACAGATTAAACAAATTCGTGAATCTTTTTTCGTCGTTTGAAAGCGCAATTACTATTAAATTTTATGTTATTAAAAATCCCTATGGGAAGTGCGCTTTTTAGGTTCTCTCTTTTTTGTTGCTGTTTGAGTGTAGTTTTCCAAAGGTGATAAGAAAAATTATAATTATAGTAATAACGAAAAGGAGAACAATATGAAATATGGAATGTGGTTGGACGAATGGTTTCGTAATTACATACAGCCGTCGTCGAAGATAAAAACTTGCGAATTGCTGAACAGATTGAACCAAGGGATAGATTATAGCGTGACTTTATGTCAAACGCAGGAATTTATGCTCCGGCGTTTTTCTGTTTTGAAACGATACGAGAGTTTTAGAGAAAATATATAAACAAAGGGACAGAGCTTCTATGCCTTTTGTATTTTCTTTGGGAATGAATCGCATTTTTATAAGAGATTTTATAAAATCAAAGAGATAACCTATTGTCTTTATAGAAAAAATGTATTATAATCGATATGGCATAAACTACTTAAACGAAAAGCAGAAGGAGCGAATCGATGCGTAAAATTTGTTATTCAAAGTTATGGAAATTGTTGATTGATAAAAGGATGAACGGCTCTGAACTCAGGAAGGCGGTTGAACTGGCGCCGAATACGCTTACGAAACTATATAAAGAAGAACCTGTTTCTGTGGAAACGCTGCTTCGTATTTGCGAATATCTCAACTGTGACATAGGCGACATAGTGGAATTCTCGTGCATAGGCGACAAGGCGGCAACATATAAAGGAGTGTAATAGAATGAATCTGACAAGGTCGAAGAAAAAAGATTTATTATATGTCGCAGTTGCCGCGTTCTTCTTCCTTACTGCTTGTGTACTGCAAACGGTAGACGATTATATTTCCGATTGGTCCGTTAAAACAACGATTGCGTTATTGACGCAATATATTTTCTTCGGTCTCCTCGCGTATTGGACGGCGTCCGTGATCAGCCGCATTTCCGACAAAAGCATTTGCTCGGGGATTATCGTGGCGATAGCGCTGATGGGGGGGATCCTTTTTGTCAGACTTCTCAAATATCACGTTTTTTACGACGGAACGGTGATGCGGTATTTATGGTATTCCTATTATATCCCGCACTGCCTTGCTCCCGCGGTTCTACTTATTACGCTGCTGGGTATGGGACGCAAAGACGGAAAACCGCTTGCAAAAGGATGGTATCTGCTGTTTCTGCCTGCGGCGGCGCTGATTCTATTGGTTTTTACGAACGATCTCCACGAGCAGGTGTTTTCTTTTGCAAAAGGGCTCAAATATTCCAACGAAATATATAAATGGGAATGGGGGTACTATTTTATTCTGTCGTGGATTGCCGTATTGTATCTTTCCATCGGCGTATTGCTCTATATCAAATGCCGCGTTTCGGGGTGCAGAAAAAAGGCGTGGATTCCCCTCGTTTTGTTTATTGTTTGTATCGTGCTCTGCGTTTTGAGAGAAGTGTTCGATCCCGTCTTTATCAGAATGCCGGAAGCGGTTGTTTTCAGCGTGGTTGTGGTTTTTGAAAGCCTTATCCGAATAGGATTTATCCCATCGAACGTCAATCACGAAGAACTTTTTTACGTGGCGGACGTTTCCGCAGGCATTGCCGATAAAGACCTGAACGTCGTTTTAACCTCGAAAAACGCGCCCGAAATCACGCGCGAACAGGCGATGAAAGCGGCAAACGGAAGCAAAACCGAATTGAGAGAAGACCTTGTTCTGCGCGCAAAAGCAATACGAGGCGGAGAGGTGTTCTGGACGGAGGATTATTCGGTCATCAATAAAATAAACGAATCTCTTGCGGAAATAAACGAAACGCTTGCGGAGGAGAGCGACCTGATTGCCGCAGAAAACAAACTGAAAGAACAGCGCTCTAAAATCGAAGAACAGAACAACCTGTACAAAGGGATATTCGCCGTGTTTCGCCCGCATCTGAAAAAGATAAAAAAATGCTTTGCCAAGGCGATAAGCGAAGAAGAGAAAGAAGGAGCGCTACGCCTTGCCGTCGTTTACGGCGTGTATCTGAAACGGCGCAGTAATTTTGCAATGCTTGCAAAAAACGGGCAGGTGCAATTATCTGAACTTTTATACGCTATACGCGAATCTACGGACGCGCTTTCTTTCTACGGCGCGGCGGCGTCGGTGATTTTTGAGGGCGACGGCACAGCCCTTATCGGGCAGGTTACTTTTCTGTACGAATTTTTCGAGGACTGCATAGAGAGCGCGCTTCCCGATCTTTCCGCGTGTCTTGTACGGCTGTCGGTTAATAACGGGTTATTGCATTGCCGTATAGCCCTCGATAACGCAAGAGAAAGCATACCGGAGAATTGGCGAAGCCGTGAATGCGAAAAACTCGGAGCGTCGGTTCGTTTGCAGATACAGGACGAAACGCTGTATGCAACGCTGTCGTTCGGCGAAAGGGAGGCGATTGTATGATACCGTTCGTCGATTGCAACGAAGCCGTTTTTCGCGGCACGCTTATCCTGCTGTTGCTTGCGGCGTTTGTCGGGGTGGTATGTTTTGCGATAAGCCTTTCGTACCGGCTGAAATTGCGGTATATTCTGCCGGAATTACTTTGTACGGTATGCGCGGTTCTGACGTTCTGCTTTTTGGCGGACGGCATTCAGATTCGCGATTTAGGTAAAAATCGAAGCGACTTTTCGGGTTCGTTTTGTTTTTTGCCCGCGTGGTGCGTTGTTACGGCGGCTTTTTTACTGCTCGCGTCGGTCTGTTTGTGCCTGGCGCTCGTCATAAAAAAGCGGTTGTCGTCTCTTACCGCTATGTCCGTCAAAGACGCGATTTCCGTATTGCCCGCAGGGCTGTGCTTTTACGACGAAACGGGGCGGCTGCTTTTAACGAACGGAAAAATAGGCGACGAATGCAGAGAAATTACGGGAATGCCGCTTTCGGACGGCGCGGCGTTCTGGTCGGCTATGTGCGAAGGCAAAGTAGCGGACGGTATCGTTTGCAGCCGGGAAGGCGATTCGGTGCTCGTCGAGAAAAAAGACGGGATGGCATGTTGTTACAAGCGGATCAACCATATTTTAGACGGCAAGACCGTTTACGAGTTGTCCGGTTCGGACATCAGCCGTGAATTCGCACTCAAAAAGAAAGTCGAAGAACAGAACGAGGAACTCCGGAAAATGAACGTAAGACTCCGCAAGTACGGCGAAACGGTAACCGAGGTGACCAAAGAGCGGGAAACGCTTGCGGCGCGGGTGAAGGTGCATGACGGTATGGGTTCTCTGATTCTGAAAACCAAAAGAGCGCTTTTGCAGGGGGAAGGCGACAAAGAGGCGTTGATACGCGAATGGAACGGCGTCGTTTCGTTTGTTTCCTCGCCCGAAACGGAAGAGGACAGGGCGGAAGAAATTAAAAAAACGGCGGAAAGCGTAGGCGTGAAAATATTGTACACGGGCGTGCGCCCGCCGAAAGGGAGCGTCGCCGAAAAAATTCTTGCAAACGCCGTGTTCGAGTGTATCACCAACACCGCAAGGCACGCAGACGGCGACGAACTTTATATAACGATATCGGACGAAGGGGCATTTTTTACGGCAAGAATCGGTAATAACGGCAGACCGCCGAAAGCGGAAATCGTAGAGGGAGGAGGACTTTCCTCTTTGCGTAGAATAACGGAAATGGCGGGCGGTAGTATGAAAACGGAAAGTTTTCCGCGGTTTCTGCTTTCCGTGAGTATTCCGAAAGGAGAAAAAGAAGATGAGCGATAAAATCAACGTGATGATCGTGGAAGATCAGGCGATGCCGCGGCAACTTTTCGAGGTGATTATAAAGGCGCAACCTAAATTTAATCTTACCGTATCCATCGACAACGCCGCCATTGCGGACATCTGCTGCGCAAGGCACGCCGTAGACCTTGTGTTGATGGACGTGGTAACCAAAAACGGGGCGAGCGGTCTCGTCGCGGCGGAAAAAATAAAGGCGCAGAATAAAAAAGTAAAAATAATCATCGTTACGAGTATGCCCGAATGTTCTTACGTAGAACGAGCGAAAAAGATCGGCGTAGAGGGCTTTTGGTATAAGGATTTCAGCCCGGAACCGATTTTAACGATTATCGAACGCGTGCTGAGCGGCGAATCCGTTTATCCCGACGACGTGCCCGAAATTCAACTCGGACTTGCGAAAAGCGGAGAGTTGACGGAGAGAGAACTTGAAATTTTACGCGAGATGACGGGCGGGTTCACGAACGCGGAAATTGCGGAAAAACTCGGCATTTCGGAAAAGAGGGTGCGCAATCACGTTGCCAATATGCTTGAAAAAACGGGATTCAGAAGCCGCACCGAACTTGCCGTGCGCGCAAGAGAATCGGGGCTTACCATACTTGATAGGACGGAAGACGATATCTAAGTGAACAAAAGCATATGCGGACAATCCGTGACAAAAAACCAAAACGTAATCAATCGACTGCGATTTGCAGTCGATTTTTCTTTATATGCGACGCGATTTTTTAAAAGAATCGTCAAAAGGGTGTCATTTGACACTCCCCGCGCAAAAAGAAAAATTATAAAATATTATAAAGTCAACTTATACGGCTTGCAATCGTCCGTCCCCGCGCGGTGACGTCGGCAAGTCATGGAGAAAAAAGAAGAATGAAAAAAGTGATTGTCGCAATCCAAAACACTCTCGTGTGCGAAGCAGTGACGTGCGCATTGAAAAAGGCGGGCTTCTTTGTGGAGCAATCGCTTTCGCAAGACCCCGACAAGATTGCGACGGCGTGCGAAACGTTTTTTGCTGACGTTCTTTTGATGGACGTCGGTCGTCCGACGGAGAAATCTTTAGATCGCCGTATGGAAGCGATTTTGCGCTCAAAAAAGAAAAATACGACTATGAAAGCTGGGTTATTGTGCGACAATGCTTCCGACCCCGAAATTGCTCAAAAAGTAAAACAAGCAAAGGAGAATGGGTTTATAGACGTATTCTTCTACGAGTCCGTGCAGACCGATTACCTTTGCGACGTTGTGGATTCTCTTTGAGCAAATTGCAAAATGGTTTTGACGGGTGCTAACGCCCCGAAAAAATAAAAAATTATAGGAGTGTTATCTTATGAAAAAATCAATCAGAGCAATTTTGAGCGTTGTGTTCGTGCTCGTTTTGGGAGCGACTATGCTTGTTGCTTGCAACAAAGACAAAGGCGAAGAAACTCCCGAAACGCATACTTATTCTCAAACTTGGTCGTACGACTCGAGTGAACATTGGCATCAATGCACACTCGACGGACACACGGACGTTGCCGACAAAGCGGCGCATACCTGGGACGAAGGCACCATCACAACGAAAGCCACCTTTACGAGCGACGGCGAGAAGACCTACACCTGCACAGTTTGTGAAAAAACGAAAACGGAAACCGTCACCATGGAGTATATCGACGTCAACTTCGTGAAATCGGATGCCGAAGTGCAGACGAAAGTCAGATTTACCGTGGCCGAGGCAGGCACCTATTACTTCCGCTACGAAGTGCAGGACTGCGGTTTTGCCAACGGCTACTATTGGATCAATATGAACAAGGTTGACGGCACTCTGCAACAGACCGACACCAACCATGCGCAAGCAAAGATTTACGACGCAAACAAACAACTTGTCAAAGAAGGCCTTCAAACGCAAGCGGCAGGTCAATTTATGGCGGTGAGCGATGAAGACGCGCAAACACGCAAAGGATTGATGGACAACGGCGTCAAATATCTTGAAATGCCTTTCGTCACCCCGGGCGAGTACGAGATGATCGTCACACACTTTGCCGGAAACAACTTTACTGCTCTCGATTACAGTAACGGAAGCTTCTCGAAAACAAACGTAACGTTGTGGGACAACACTTACAAATATTACTCGATTACGTTGACGGATGACATTCTGCACGGAGATATAGATTACGGTCAGGATTTGCATCTCAATGCGTCTCCCGCAACCGGTCTGATCTGGCAATTAGTTGACGCAGACGGCAACCCTGTCGAAAAGAAAGAAGGCGACACCGACACCTATTACAGCACACCTGCGGCAGGAACGTATTATATCGTCATCTATTCCGCAACCAAGCAAACGGGAGTGACGGTCAGCGCAAGTCTTTGCTGACGGAACGAAACGATTTGCAAACAGAATTGATAAAAACGACAAAACTTAATAATCTGCGCAAACGCCCGAATAGGCGTTTGCGCATACATTTTTGCGGGAGGATAGAAATATGAAAATTCGCACTCGATGGATATTTACAATTATTTTGTGTTTGCTTATAGCTATTCCGTTAGCGGCGTGCAATGGTTTGCCTGCCGCGCCGAACGGCACGCTTGAAAGCAAAAACGGCGTCGCCGTGTGAACCCCTTCGGCTGCACGCGATTGACCTACGGTAACAATCGCTGTAAGGCAAACCCCGCATCTCCACCAAAAAAGGAACAGCGAAGGCTGTTCCTTTTTTTATTCCGATGCGGGGATTTCACCCTGCGATATTATATTTTAAAAATCGAAATGTGAATTTATAGGTGAACTATAAGAGAATATATGCCGAAAGCAAATATTCCGATTGCTAAAACCAAGTTTATTGCGGGTGCAAGAAATACAGCGGTTGCGATTATCAATCCGATCAGTAATAACGTGCCAAATAGTTGAGAACCGCCTGTCGTACCGATTGTTCCGTCGGAATATACATACCAACTTCCGCCGTAACTGTTTGAATCGTCAAGCGGATCTAACCAAATGAATAACGCAATAATAATACCGATAAAAGAGATTCCCAGATAACCGAATAGCATTATCCAGTTGTATGCCGGAACCCCGATTTTACTTACGGTTTTAGCAATGCTTTCATAGTTTCTCACATATTTATCGTGTTTTGAATAATAAGTTTTTCTTGCGGTTTTTCTTGACCATAGATTTGCGTACAAATGTGAAACATGAGGTGATTTTTGTGATTTTTCCAACAAATAATCGGAAACCTCGTTTGCATTAACACCAAAGTACTTTTGAGATATTTCACTTAATTCGGGATCGGAAGAAATTTCATCGTAATAGTCAGTATGATACCCTGCTAATAAATACCCAGTACTAGAAAAAAGGTATGTGGCAAATGCCCAAGATGCCATAGTAACAACACCTATAATTATAACAAATATGGATATGGCAATCATTATTACAGATTTTCCGCTATCGCTTTTCGCTTCGCTCACAATTGCCTCCTTATACCAAAACGGGATATTTTAATAATACCACTTTGGTATAATTATGTCAAGAAGAAACATAAAGAAGGAAATGATGAGACTGAAAGCTTTGAGAAAATCATACGGTATATCGCAACTTAAACTTGCGATGGACTTAAATATGAATCAAAACAGCATCAGTCGTTATGAATGCGGGGAAAGGGAAGCGGATTATAGCACGCTTATAAAATTTGCAGATTATTTTGATGTTTCTATTGATTATTTGTTGGAACGTACCGACAATCCGAAAGTTAATCGATAACATTCGTTTTTTGCTATTTTATTTGAATATTTTACACCAAAAAAGGGCGGCGAGAGGTCGATCTTTTTTGTTTTAGGAGGGGCTTGATAATTGTAAGGATAATACAATTTTTTGTAATTAAAATGTATCATAAATTTTCGACGTTGCGATTCTTTTGGAACAAAACGGCTAAAAATCGGCAAAAACGGCACAAAGAGGGAAATTGCGACTGAGACAAAGAGGTCGGAAAATATCCGACACCGCATAAAACGAAGAAACCGCCCGTCACAAGGCGGTTTTTTGTTGTAGAACGTAAATAATTGCATAAATATGCGAGAAAAACAATTAATTTGCAGTGAAAAACGATTATTTATGCAATATTTCTTGCGTTTTTATGAATATAGTGATATAGTAAACTCATTAAATTTTTTCGGATAAAATTATGAAAGGAAAAAAGGAAAACGAAACGTTTTCGGAAGATTCGACAGGCGTGAATTCCGCCGAGGAAACTGCCGAAAAGGTTGCGGAAACAATTGAAGAAAACACCCCTGTCGGGGACGAGTTTGCGATAATCGACGGCAAAGACGCGGTTGCGATTCAGCAAAAGAAACCGAAAATCCTTGCGATAAGCAAAGCGTCGGTGATAATTTCTGTCGTGGTTGTCGTGCTGCTTATTATTGCGTCGATTGTGCTTGCCTACACGTTGCCGCTCGGACAGTACGAAAGAAGCACGGACGCAGATGGCAACGTTTATATCAGCGGCGATTATCACGAAGACCCGTCGCTTGGGCGGCTTCCCTGGTGGAAAGTACTGCTTTCGCCGTTTCTGGTGCTTGGCGGCAGCGGCACGCTGACGCTTGTCGCGATATTGTTCATGCTTGTCGTAATCGGCGCGGTATTCAACGCGTTGGACAAAACCGACGTGCTTGTTTACATGGTGGAATCCATACGTCATAATTACGGCCATAAGCGATATCTTTTGTTGTTTTTGTTGCCGCTGGCGTTTATGTTTCTCGGCACGACGTCGGGCATGAGCGAGGAAGTGATACCCATCGTGCCGGTTGCGGTGATTTTAAGCTATGGTCTCGGTTGGGACGCGCTGATAGGGCTTGGGTTTTCGGTGCTTGCGGCGGGGCTCGGTTTTATGGCGGGCGTGGTAAACCCGTTCAACGTCGGTATCGCTCAGTCGATTGTCGGCGTGCCCATGTTCAGCGGAATCGGTATAAGGATTCTGACGTTTGTGCTGTGTTACGTCATACTTATGGCGTTTATGTTCCCGTATGCGAAAATGCTTGACAAAAAGCCGCAGCGTTCGCCCGTGTATAAGGAAGATCTGAAAAGGAAAGAAAATTTCGATTTTGAAAATCGTCCGTTCGTATACGACGCTGGAAAATCAAAGGCTCTCAAATTCTTTGCGGGCTGTATGATCGCAATCGTGTTTTTTGCGGTGCTTTCGATATTTTTACAGGGGGCGTATATACCCGCGCTCGGCAGTTTCAAACTTGCGGATTATATATTGTATATCACCGTCGTGATTTACATAATCGGCGGCGTGGTGGCGTGCGTTTACAGCGGACTTAAAGGCAAAGCACTTGCAAAAGAAATGCTGAAAGGTGCGCTGACGCTGCTGCCCGTAACGGGAATGGTGCTTATCGCCAGCAGCGTACGCTATATTATCGAGGCGGGACACGTCATGGATACCATATTGTATCACACGATAAACGCGGCAAAAGGGCAAAACCCCGCGGTGCTGATTCTGATAATATACCTTGTCGTTCTGATTTTCGAGCTGTTCATTACGTCGGGAAGCGCAAAGGCGTTTCTGCTTATGCCGATGATAGGCGCGATATGTTCGCAACTTGGCATCAACCCGCAGGTTGCGGTGCTGGCGTTCACTTTCGGCGACGGTATCGTCAACGTATTCATGCCTACCAACGCGACGCTTTTACTGACGCTCGGACTCACGACGGTAACTTATCCGAAATGGTTCAGGTGGGCGGGTCCGATACTTCTCACGGTGTTCGGCATGACAATCGGAATATTGATGCTTGCACAATTCGTCATATTCGCATAAAAACAAGTAAGAATACTTTTTGACAAAATTCCGCACGAAAAGGCGGTTTTTTGTTGCGGGAAATTCTAATTATAATTAAATATATTGTTTTGTTATCTTTATGCTCGCAAACGCCGCGTGCAATGTGGTATAATCTCAAAGTATGTTTAAGTTGCTTCGTCTGTTAAAGCCCGACGCGGGCAGAATAGTGCTGGTCGTATTTCTGACGCTGATAACCTCGGCGGCAAGTCTTGCGCTGCCGTATCTTATGAGTTATATCGTGGAATACGGTATCGGCGGGCAGAATATGACGGTTACGCTTGCGTGTTCCGGGATAATGCTCGGCGTGTCGATAATGGGGCTTGTCGTGGGCATTTTGTCCTACAAAATCTCGGCGGGCGTCGTCAGCAGATATTCAAAGACCTTGCGCGAAGTAATTTTCAAAAAGGTAAACACGCTCAATCCCGACCAGCTCAATCACTGGGGCACGGGCGCGCTCATAACGAGAAGCACAAACGATATCTGGCTTCTGGAAGAGTGCGCGAGTATGCTTATGCAGGGCGTCATCAGTATTCCCATTCTGGTGCTTGGCGGAAGCGCGCTGGCGTTTCTTGCCGATCCGTGGCTTGCGCTTATCATGTTCACGTTCGTGCCGGTCGTCGTGACGGTGCTGTATTTCGTCGTGCGTCGCATTATGCCTCTGTGGGAAAAGAGCGACGAATACATCGACAAACAGAACAGCATTATCCGCGAAAGGTTGACGGGTATCCGCGTTATCCGCGCGTTCAACAGGGAAGACCGCGAGTGCGACCGCGCCAACGAAGCCACGCTCGTCATGGCGAAAAACATCATAAAAGCCAACGTCAATATGGGGCTTCTTACGCCGGTTATCATGCTGGGGCTTAACCTTGTCACGATTCTTATCCTGTACGTCGGCGCAAAGCTTATGCAGGGCGGAAAGTCGGCGGTTACGGGGGCGGATATTATCGCGATCGTGCAGTACGTCGCGCTTGTCATGAACGGCATTATGATGTTTGCGATGATGCTTGCGTTTTTGCCGAAAGTCGCCGTAAACAGCAGACGTATCAACGAGATTCTGGAAACGGAAGTTCAAAAAGAACCCGACGACGAAAACCTGCCCGCTTTTTCGGGCGCACTTAAATTTTCGCACGTCGATTTCAGATACGAAGGGGCGTCGGAGAACGCGTTGAGCGACGTGTCTTTCGATATTGCGCCCGGCGAAAAGGTTGCGTTCATCGGTGGTACGGGCAGCGGAAAAAGCAGCATCGTCAAACTTATTATGAAGTTTTTTAACCCGACTTCGGGCGAAATATCCTACGACGGAAAATCCGTGTCGGAAATCAGCGGAAAACGCGTCAGAAACAACGTGACGTGCGTGCTTCAAAACGCCACGATATTTTCGGGCACGATCGGCAGCAACGTCAGAATGTCGGCGGCGGACGCTTCCGACGAGCAGGTGTACGACGCGCTGAAAATCGCGGAACTGAAAGGATTTGTCGAAAACCTCGAAACGGGGCTCGACTACGAAATACTAAGCGGCGGCAGTAATCTGTCGGGCGGACAAAAACAACGTCTGTCGATTGCGCGCGCAATGCTTAAAAATGGTTCGATTTATCTTTTCGACGACAGTTTCTCGGCACTTGACTTCCTGACCGAAGCGCACGTCAAGGAAAACCTCGATAAAACCCTTTCGGGAAAAACGAGAATTGTAATGACGCAACGCGCGTCGACGGCGGCGTCGGCGGACAAAATATTCGTCCTGGACGAAGGGCGCATCGTCGGGCGCGGAACGCACAAAGACCTGCTTTCGTCGTGCAGACAATATCGTGAAATTTACGAGTCGCAGACAGGACAAAAGGTCGAAGGAGGCGCAGTATGAAACGGTTTCGAAGCGGCGACAAAATGACGAAAAACGAAACGAAAAGCATAATTCTGCGCCTTGTCCGAGAAATCGGCAGAATCAAATGGGGCATGGTGTTGGTGTGCGTATTAAGTGCGCTTACGATGGCGGCAAACATCGCCGCGCCCAAGTTCTTGTCGGATGCTCTGGACGTCCTGAACGCATATAACGGGACGGGCGATCTTGTCGGACAAATCAAAAACACGCTCATACTTCTTATCATCATATATACGGCGTATTCGGTGCTGAGTTACGTCGAAATGCTGTCGTCGAACAAGATTGTCAGCATGCACTTTACGGCGGGACTGCGCATGGATATGTCCACGAAAATCAAGTACCTGCCCGTGTCTTACGTCGACAGGACGGAAGCGGGGCAACTTCTTGACAGAATGACGGGCGACGTGTCACAAATGGGCAACAGTATCCACAGTATTGTCGAAACGCTTTTAATGGGCATTTTGCAACTTCTGACGATTATCGTTATGATTTTCACGATAAACTGGGTGTTTGCGCTGATTGTTATCGCGTTTGTTCCTGCTTCGGTTGTCGTGTCGTACGTCATCGCAAAGAAGAGCGAACCTTATTTCGATAAGATGTTCAAATCGTCCGGCGAGATTTATCAGGTTGTCGAGGAAACGTATTCAGGGTATCAGACGATAAAAAGCTACAACGTGGAAAACCGCCAGGAAGAAAAGCACGCGCGCGTCAACGACGAAATGTGCAAGGCGGAAGAAAGGGCGACGTTCTTGTCGTCGATAATCACGCCCGTCGTGTCGCTCACGAACAATATCGCCTACGTCGCGATATGTTTAATCGGCGCGTATTTCGCAATCGAAGGTATGAAAATCGGCGGCGACGTAGTCAGCGTCGCAGACATTATCGCCGTCGTCATTTACGCAAAAATGTTTTCGTCCCCGCTTGAAAGAATAGCCGGCGCGATAAGCAGTATTCAAAGGGTTGCATCGGCGTCGAAAAGGGTGTACGAGGTGCTTGACGAACCCGAAATGGACGTAAGGGAAGGAGAGATGCCCGAAAACGTCCAGGGCGTCGTCGACTTCAACCACGTCGCGTTTTCTTATAATCCCGAAAACCCGCTTATCAAAGACATGAATATCCACGTCGAAAAAGGGCAAAAGGTGGCGATCGTCGGGCCTACGGGCGCGGGCAAAACCACAATCGTCAATCTTCTTATGCGATTTTATGATCCGAACTCCGGCGAAATAATAATCGACGGCACGGACACGGGCAAGGTCTCGCGCGAAAGCGTAAGGGGCTGTTTCTCGATGGTGCTGCAGGATACCTGGCTTTTCGGCGGCACGATTTACGACAATATCGCTTATGGCAAAGACAACGTTTCGCGCGAAGAAGTTATCGCCGCCGCCAAATCCGCGCACGCCGACGGCTTTATAAGGATGCTGCCCGAAGGCTACGACACCGTCGTCAACGAATCGCTCACAAACCTTTCGGGCGGACAAAAGCAGTTGCTGACGATCGCAAGGGCGTTTTTGTCGGACAGACCTTTGCTGATTCTGGACGAAGCGACAAGCTCGGTCGATACCCGCACGGAACTTCTGATACAGGGCGCAATGGACAAACTCATGCGTAAGAAAACCAGTTTCGTTATCGCTCACAGGCTTTCGACAATCGTCAACGCCGACGTGATTCTTGTCATTAAAAACGGCGACGTCGTGGAATCGGGCACTCACGAAGAACTGCTTAAAAAGAACGGCTTCTATGCCGAAATCTACAACGCCCAGTACAACTTCTCATAAAACAACCGAATGTTAATATGATAAAGATCGCTGTCGTGCGGTCTTTTTTCGTGTCCGAAAAACTTATGACTGATATAAATACGCAGAATAAAAAACTTGACAAAATACGGGGAAATTTCTCATAGAATCGCCAAACAATGCAAAGTTTATTTTGAATCAATTAGTCCTACTTGTGCTTTATGTTTTCGCAAATCATCCCGATACAATTCAATTATTTTAATTAACATTTTATTCGTCTCGATAGCACTATTAGTCATAGGAATTAATTTCGTTTCGATATAGTGGTGTACAGTTTCTGATTTACTCAAGTTCCCGGAAATTATATTATTTTGAAAAATTTTATGAACAATAAACGATCTATAGATGTTAATTTTCTTAATCAGTTTTATTACTTCACTTGAAAGAGACGCGTTTTTTTCCAGTTTGCCAATTAATTGCCCCAATGTCAATTTATCGGTGTAGGTTTTAACGTACTCGTTATCTTTTTCACCGCATATTTTTGTGACGCTTTCCTTGCTCAGACCGTCTTTTTCAATCTCTTTGACAGATGATTCGTAGCATAAAAGTTTTCTTAAATTAAATTCAAACATTTGAGCTACTTCTATGAAAAAACCTATATTAGTATAAAAAGCAATACGGGTTTCCGTACTATCTTTTGATATGTCTGAATTAAACTGTATTGAAATTTTTTCCATACAACGTTATATTTTACCTTATCGAGAGGTCTATATAATATTCAATTGTCCGCACTCTGGCTTGTTAGGTTCCATGATTAAAAACTCAATATAGTTAGTTTCTAACAACAACTGATTGTTTTTGTCAAACTGTTTGAGAATAAATGCATATTTTCCATAGGCGAGACCAGTTATTGACTGGTAAAAATCTTCGGTTGGAACGTCGCACTTTTTTATAATAGACCAATCCGACGGTTTTTTCTGATCATGACCGCCCGTGGTTACATAGTCTTTTGGTACAAACAGTTTGATTTCGGTGTGGTCATACTCATCGCAACAAGGTTGAAAATAAATGTTTACCAAATCGGCTCCGGTAGAGACTTTAATTTCGGCAGTTGTCAACAATTTGTCTTTTCGTTCTTGTTCTAACTTTGCGTAGTATTGTTCCTTGTCGGCTTCGGTATAGGTGACATTGAGGATATAATCGTCTGCAATTTTATTGACAAAAGAAAACTTTATTGTGTCGATTCTGTCATCGAAATCGGCAATAATTTTATATTGGTTGTTTGCAAAAGGAATTTCTTCCCATTGATTGTTTTTGCGAATGGAAAGAGAGGCAAGAGGATTAACTTCTAAACCATCCATATCGATCATTAACAAGTATTGCGTTTTTGTTATATCGTCAACTTGCGTTATGTTGAAAGAATCTGTTGTTTCGTCGAACGTACCGCAAGTCGTCGAATCATTTATCGAATCAATAGGGCAACAGAGAGAAAAAACAAATTTGTTGCCGTTAGCAATTGTATCCAAAACATATTCTTGATATTTATTCATAACTTCCTCCGTTATAAAGAGCAAATGTAATCAATGCATTGCTTAATTTCGTCATCGGACATCGGTTCGCCAATTTTTTCGGCATGAACTATGCTATTGCGTTGACGTCTCAAACGATTCAACATTGCTGGTGTATATGGATCGTAATTGTTGTTTTCATCGTCGTAGGTCACGAATTGATTGCAAAAACTATCCAACATTTCAGAAAAATCGCCTTGGTAATTGTAATTGCATTTTAGTATTGCTTCCATACGAACACATAATTTAATAATAACGAGGTCTTTATTTCCTTTGCTCAATTCAGAATCGAAGTATTCTTTTGTCAATTCGCCCGTTATTCTGTCTTTATCGAGTTTAATGGCTAATTCTTCTATTATGCGTTGTCTTACCGCATTAAGATAGTCGACTACCTCTTGAATGCTTTTTTGATTGTGATTGTCTCGCCTACCACATAAAATTTCGCTTCTCGAAACATACATTTCGTCATTATTTATGCAAAGGATTCTAATATAATTCGGTTGATTGTCTTTTGTCCAAGTTTCAAGAATTGCGGTCTCAATATCTTTTTTGTTTTGTCGTATAATAGAATCCGATAATCCGTTGATGGCAAAATCAACCGAAAATTCAAATAATTCACGCCATTTTTCCTGTTGATACATTTTATATGCTAACTCAAATGGATGAATAGGGTATTCGTATAATGCTCTTTTTATAGTCGCAAAATTCGCGATTTCTTTTAACTTTTTTATACTGATAATCCCGTTACGTATAGCCGATTGCACCTGTTTATTGAACTCATCATTCGGCAAATCCTTAACTTTAACCGATTTTGCTTTTGAGTTGAGAATTCTTTCTTTTTCTGCAGTTTTACCCGTCATTATGTAATCGATAGTTACCCCAAATAAATTTGCCAATGCCGGCAATTGAGATATTTCTGGAAAACCCGCTTCGCTTTCCCATTTGCTTACGGCTTTGTCGCTGACGTTTAACTTTTCGGCAAGTTCAACTTGTGTCCAGCCTTTTGATTTACGCAAAGACGCAATCGTTTTGCCAATACTGTGCTCGCTCATAATCGATACTCCTTGTTTTTTCTAAAAATATTCTATCAAAACCGCTCGGAAAAGTAAACCTACTTGTAATCTACACGAATAGCCGAGAAAAGTTTTGCAGAAATTTTGTAGAATCAAAAACTCTACGCTAAGTAGAATTATAGTTCATATTCTCTTTGAAGTCAATACCAATGTGATTTAACAAAAATATGAGCAACTTTTAAGATGCAGACATTACGATTTACGGCAACGGCAATGTAATGATTTCGATTAAAAAATGTAAACGAAAGTTGTTGTTATTTTCACAAAGTAATGTTATTATAGTAATGTATAAGGGTCAGTGTTCCCTTTTTCAGGAGGAAATTATGAAGGCGAAGAAGAAACTTATCGGCATTCTGCTTGTAATAGTGGTGGTTGTTTTGAGCCTTGGCGTGCTTACCGCATGCGGCGAAACCCCGGGCGAAACGTCGAAGAATAAGAAGGCTGTCGTCATTTGTACGGCGTTGCTTTCGGGCGGGCTGTACGACACGAAGACGAACGAGGCAATCTGGGATCCCGTTGCCGAGGGCGTTTATTTCCAGCAGGTGTTCCCCGGCGGGGATATGATGGGACTTGTCATGGCGGTGCTTACCGACAAGACGACGTACGACTTAATCGACGGCATTATGAAGTACAAGGACGAATCCGTCGAAAACTTATTATGGCAAATCACGCTTGACGAGCAGGGCAAAAGCAACAATCCGAATCTGCGCCCCGCAAACGTTCGCCCCACAACCGCGGACGGCACGTTCAAGTCAACGCTGTATAACGATTCCGGCGAAGTCGTCGACGGATACGGCGCATACACGGCAGGCGAAAAAATTCAATACGGCGCAATCGCCGCGTATCGTCAGCAATGTCTGGACCTGAAAGCCAGATACGAAAAGCAGGGCTGGGACGTCGTCGTTTTCAACTACGACTGGCGCATCGACAACAGGATCAATTCCGAACTTCTTGAACAATTCATTCAGACCAACGGCTGGGAAGAAGTAATTCTCACGTCGCACAGTATGGGCGGCCCCGTCGTTGCGGGATATATCGCAGGACTTCAAAACAAGTGGTTGGAAGCGGAAGCAGAAGCACAAAAGAATCATACGACACAAACTGCTGTTAAAAAACCGAGCGAAATCATTCGCGCTTATCGTGCGTTCTCGCCTGCAACGGCGGGCTCTCTTGACGCGATTTATTATCTTGACGATCCCATCGGAGCGGTTGCCGACGTTGTAAACGGAACGGTCGGCGACACCCTCGGCGGCGTTGTTCTGGGCGTCGACGCGATTTCGGAAGGCATAAAGAAACTTGCGGGACCGCTTGCACAGAACCTTACTTCCGTAATGCAACTTCTGCCGTTCCAGACCTTTGCGGATTCCGATTATTACGGCGAGAACGAAAGCCCCGTTTACGTTGACGGCGTACCCGTGAAAGATATGTACGAATGGTACTGCTCGCGTCCCTGGGCGCACACCAGCGACTGGAAACCGGACGTCGACGGCATTTACGACAAGCTTAAACCCGGCATGAAAACCCTGCCTGCATACTGGGATTCCTTCTACGTCAAAGAAAGCGTGAACGACAAAGACGCCAACGTTTACGCGCCCGAACTCGTGAACACGACTTATTGCCTGGGAGTCGGATACAACACCAAAAAGAGCGTGCAGATCGTAACGAAAGACACCGACACCGTTAAGGTCAACAAGGTTACTTACGAAATGTGGGACACCAGAAACCATAAGTACGACACTCCGCTTACCAGCATCGAGTATTATTCCTACGACCACAAAGCGATACTTTTTGGCGACGGCGACGGAACGATGCCCACCAACGCATGCCTCGGCGGACTTAACTACAATGGCGACAAGACGATAAGCAACACGAAAGGCAGCCGCGCGATTTATCCCTTGCCGGAAGCGCGCCAGACCACGACGATCTGCTACTATAACACGGACCACGGTACCGTCGGCGGATATTGGGACGTCCTGAAATGGGACTTCTACGAGATGATTGACAAGATTATCGTCGAAGACGAAATAAATCCTTTCTTTTAAGCCTTGATTATCAACGAAAGCACGCGCTCGCCGCGTGCTTTTTTGTTGCTCTTTTTCAAAAACCAAATCTTCTTACAAGTGTATAAAATTTAGGTAAATATGAAGCAATAATTATATACTTGCAATAAAGACTATATTTATGTATAATAAGAAACGTAATGAAAAAGAAGGAAGCAAAAAAACTCAATAAAATCGACGCGCAGGCAGTGCATAAGAAGCGCGCCCTTATCACGGAAAAAATAAGGGAATCTTTCGTATCGACCTTGCCGATAATCATCATAGTTGCGATAATGTGTCTGTCGATACAACCTGTGCCGGCGGGCTTATTGTTGTCGTTCCTTATCGGCGCGTTGCTGATAATCGTGGGAATGGGGCTGTTCACGCTTGGTGCGGACACGTCCATGACGCCGATCGGCAGCCGCATCGGCACGACTCTTACGAAGTCGAAAAACCTGCCGCTTATTTTGTTTGTGAGCTTTATTCTGGGCGTTGCGATAACGATTGCGGAGCCCGACCTTCAAGTTCTTGCGGAAACCGTGCCGCACATCGACGGCAAAGTCCTGCTGATTACGGTGGGCGTCGGCGTAGGGTTGTTCCTTGCGGTGTGCATGCTCAGGACGATTCTGGGCATAAGGCTCAAATGGCTTATCCTTGCGTTTTACATAATCATATTCGTGCTTGCGGCGTTTGCCGATAAAAACTTTTTGTCGATTGCTTTCGACTCGGGCGGGGTAACGACGGGTCCGATGACGGTGCCGTTTATCCTTGCGCTCGGCATAGGCGTCGCGAATATCCGAAGCGATAAAAAGGCGGAAGCGGACAGTTTCGGTCTTGTCGCGTTATGTTCGATAGGGCCGGTGCTTGCGGTGCTGATTTTGGGGTTCTTTTACAAGGGACAGGGCGTTGCGGACGTGAACCTTCCGTTCATCCCGGAAACGACGACCGAAATGGGGCTGGAATACCTGAAAGCGTTCCCCGCATATATGAAAGAAATGGCGATTGCACTGTCGCCGATTATCGTACTGTTTTTGATTTTCCAGGTGGCTGCTTTCAAGATGAGCAAAAAGAGTTTTTTGAAAACGCTCATCGGTATTCTTTACACATACGTGGGTTTAGTGTTGTTTTTGACGGGTGTAAACGTCGGTTTCTCGCCGCTGGGGTTATATCTCGGTCAGCAACTGTACAGCGGCTGGACGCAATATATTCTCATTCCCGTGGCAATGCTTATGGGCTGGTTCATAATTTCCGCCGAGCCCGCGGTATTCGTCCTTGAAAAGCAAATCGAAGACGTGAGTTCGGGCGCAATCCCCGGGAAAGCGATTAAGCTGAGTCTGTCGATTGCAATCGCGTTGGCGATGGGGCTTTCGATGATCCGCGTCCTTACGGGGATATCGATACTCTGGTTTATCGTGCCGGGTTATCTCGTCGCGCTTATACTGATGTTTTTAGTCCCCGACATATTCACGGCAATCGCGTTCGACTCGGGCGGGGTTGCGTCGGGACCGATGACTGCGACGTTCATGCTGCAATTTTTCATCGGCGTATGTTCGGCGCGCGGCGGCAATATATTAAGCGACGCTTTCGGTGCGGTCGCACTCGTTGCGATGATGCCGCTTATTTCCATTCAGATCACCGGTCTTGTTTACAAGAAGAAGAAACAACGCGCGGAACGCGTAGCCGAAGTTGTTTACGGCGACGACGATATTATCGAACTGTGGGGGAACTGATATGTACTTTGTAATCTCGGTAATCAATCCCAACGGATTGTCGATTCTGAATAACATTTGTCAACGGCTGGAAATCCCCGTGATTCTGTCGCTTATCGGCCACGGCACCGCGTCGCAGAAGATACGCGATTTGTGGGGGATCGAGTCCACCGATAAGAGAATCCTTTTTGCGGTCGCGGACGAAAACAAAACGAAGTCGCTCATCACGGAAGAACGACGCCGTCTTTACATCGACGCACCCGGCAACGGCATTGTGATTTCCGTCCCGATTAAAAGCGTCGGCGGCGGCAGCACCCTCAATTTTTTGAACGGAGGAAACAAGGATATGAAAGCACCCGATATAAATTTTGAATACGAACTCATTCTCGTGATTGCAAACGAAGGGCATACCGACGCAGTTATGGACGCCGCAAGGGCAGCCGGCGCGGGCGGCGGCACCGTTATCCACGCAAAGGGTACGGGCGGCATGGGCACCGAGAAATTCTTCAACGTGTCGATTGCAAGCGAAAAAGAAATCATTATCATCGTTGCGAAAAAGGAAAAGAAAGCGGACATTATGCGCTCCATCGTAACGACGGCGGGCGCGGGCACCGATGCAGGCGCGATAGTTTTCTCTCTTCCCGTTTCCGACGTCGAAGGGTTCAGACGGGACGACGATAACGCCGAAATTCCAAAAGCCGAACAAAAAACAGAACAAGCAGAATAAGTTAAGGCCCTCCTATTTTGCGGGAGGGCTTGATTATTTTCTTATTCGGTGGTAAAATATAGACATAATTTACGGTAGGTGGGATATGTTGGATTTCGAAAAACACAAACAGGCAGGGGAAAATTATTTATCTTTCGACGTTGAAAAGAACTTATGCTTCCCGATGCATTGCAACGAAACGTACGAGTTTTTATACTGTAACGACGGGCTTGCAAACGTTACCGTGCTGGACAGAATTTATCGTCTTCGCGCGGGGAAGTGTATGGTAATTCCGCCAAAGTTCGCGCACGCTTACGAAACGCCCGATTACAGCAACGTTTTCATCTGCAAGTTTTCAAAGGATTGGGTTCCCGACTTTTACGAAAAGCACGACGGCTACATCGCGACTTTTCCCGTTTTCTCGATAGATTTTGCGGAATCGCTGACAAGGAAAATGCCCCTTGTTACCAACACGTTCAAGCAAAAAGCCGTTTTGTATCATATTCTTGCGGAGTTCGAGACGCACACGGCGTTTATCCCCGTCGACAAAAAGAAGGTGGACGTTTTGAACGCAATCGCGAAATACGTTTCGCACAACTTCACGGAAGACATAAGCCTGAAAGACCTGTCCGACAAAATGGGATATTCTTACAATTATCTTTCGGCTGTTTTCAACGAATATTTCGGCGCGAATTTTTCCGACGTCGTGAATATTTACCGCATAAATTACGCAACCGATCTGTTGTATTCGACCACGCTTTCCGTCGCGGAAATCTCAAAAAAGGCGGGTTACGACAGCGTGCGTAGTTTCAACCGCAACTTCCAGAAATACAAAGGAAAGTCGCCGCGCGACGCCCGCGAGTTCGTGAAAGAAGGCATTATCGTTGACGTCTGACGGTTTTTTGCGGTTTTTACTGTATATTTTTGGTTGTTTGTATAGTAAAAAAAATAAAGACGTCGTTTGTTTGAAAAGAGCGTCGTTTTTATGATATGATTATCATATAAATATAAAAAATAAGAGGAGAACATTATGGCAAATTTTTCAAAATTGATTGAAAAAAAGGCAGACGCCGCGCAATATATGGTTGACGAAATCACCCATATCTGCAAGGATATGCCCAAACGTACTCCCGGCGAAGAAGGCGAAAGAATCGCTTGCGAGTATATGGCTGACGTCCTTAAAAAAGACTGCGGATGCGAACGCTCCGACGTTGAATCGTTTAAGGAAAATCCCGGCAGCTTTTTCGGCTGGATTTATATCACGATCACCTGTGTTCTTGCGGGGCTTATCGCATACTTCTTCCTGCCGATTTTAGGCTTTGCGCTTATCGTTTTCGGTTTCTACGTAATGATAATGCAATTCGGTCTTTACAAAAAGACTTTCGACTTCCTGTTCCCCGAAAAGACGGGCACGAACGTTACCGCAATCAAGAAATGCACGGGCGAAGTCAAAGGTCGCGTATTTTTCAACGGTCACCCCGACGCAGCGTGGAACTGGCCCGTCAACAATAAGTTCGGCGGTAAGGTTTACGAAGCGAACATCGTTATCGTTGTCCTTGGCGCGTTGTTCCTTATGGGATGCAACCTTGCGGCGGCTATACTCACCGGTTTCAAACCCATGATTCTTAAACCCGAAAACGGCGTTCTGTTCTGGCTTGGCATCGCGAACCTTGCATTCGTACCTTTCTATTTCGGTATGTACCGCATGTGGGATCCGAACACGACGGTTGACGGCGCAAACGACAACCTTACGGCTTGCCTTATGGGCATCGCGATCCTTAAAGCGATGAAAGACGAAGGTATCGAACTTGAACACACCGAAGTCGGCGTTATTCTTTCCGGCTCCGAAGAAGCGGGACTCCGCGGAGCGAAAGCGTGGTGCGAACAACACAAAGGCGAATTCGACGACGTTCCCACCTGGATTTATTCTTTCGACACTATTCACGATCCGAAATTCCTGGGCGTAAATTACCGCGACCTTAACGCAACCGTCAAAGCCGACAAGGAAGTTTCCGACAGTTTTATGGAAGCGGCAAAAGAACTGGGCATTCCCTGCAACAAAACTCTTGTTCCTCCCTTCGGCGGAGCAACCGACAGCGCAGCGTTCGCACAGGCAGGTTTCAGGGCAACTGGTATCACCGCTCTGAACCACGTTCTGGAAGATTATTACCACACGCTTAAAGACAGCTACGACAACCTTAACAAAGATTGTCTTGCGGATTGCTATGCAATTTCTGTCCGCGCGCTTGAAAACTTTGACAAAAAGATTTCAAACAAATAAGTAAAACAAACACGATAATGAAGGATAGCGAGTTTTCGCTATCCTTTTTCGTTGAAAAAAAATCGGTAAAGTCGGCGGATATTTTTTCATTTCTTGACAACAACGTATATTTAATGCAATAATAAAATTAATTTAACGCAACGTGGAAAGTATGGAAGAAATCAAAAACACCGACTGCAATCTCATAACGGGACTCACGTCCGAAGAAGTCGAAACGCGCGTCAAGAGCGGGCTCGTCAACGGATTGCAAACAATAAAAACCAAAAGCGTACTCAGAATACTTATCGACAACACCTTCACGTTTTTCAACTTCGTGTTTTTCGTGATGGCAATCATCGTCGCGGCGTTTTCGGGATTCGACGAGGACGGCATGGGCAATTACGGCTTCGTGATACTGTGCGTCTGCAATACGCTTATCGGTATCGTGCAGGAACTTCGCGCAAAGCACACGATGGATAAACTGTCGCTCATTTCCGCCCCGAAAGTCAGGGTTATCCGCGACGGAGAAGAAAAGGAAATCGCCGTGAAAAACGTCGTTATGGACGACGTTACGATATTGCAGGCGGGACACCAGATTTGCGCGGATTCGGTCGTTGTCGAAGGCAGTATCGAGGTCAACGAAAGCCTTATCACCGGAGAGCCCGACGCAATCGTGAAAAACGCGGGCGACAGCCTTATGTCGGGAAGTTACGTCGTATCGGGACGCGCAAAAGCAAAAGTCGTGCACGTCGGCATGGATAACTTCGCAATGAAAATATCCGCCGGCGCGAAGTTTTTCAAAAAACCCGTTTCGGTCATCAAAAATTCGTTAAATAAAATCGTAAAAACGATGTCGGTGGTCATTGTGCCGCTGGGCATCGCGTTGTTTTCAGTCAAATATTACATTCAGGGCAACGCTATGAACAACCCTGACTTTTTAAAAGATACCGTTATGACGACAATCGGCTCGTTGGTAGGCATGATTCCGAGCGGTCTTGTTGCGCTTACGTCGGTCGTGTTCTGTCTGAGCGTCATAAGGCTTGCGAGACACCACACCCTTGCACAGGATATGTACTGCGTCGAAACGCTTGCAAGGGTTGACGTGTTATGTCTTGATAAAACGGGCACGATTACCGAAGGCAGTATGGAAATCCACGGCATAAAAACCGTCGATTTGTCGGAAGACGAGTTCTGCCGCCACCTTAAAAACCTGTCGGACGCCGTCAAGGACGAAAACGCAACGGCGGCGGCGGTCAAAAATTACGTCGAACAGTATGAGGCGGCGGGCGAAGTCAGCGTTGTCGTGCCGTTTTCGTCGGACAGAAAGTGGAGCGGCGCGGTTATCGACGGCAGAAGTTACGTTCTGGGCGCGCCCGAATTCGTTTTCCCTAATACCGCGGAAGAAATAAAAGCAATCACGCGCGAAAAGGCGGAAGAAGGACTCAGGGTGCTTGTCCTTGCGTCGTCGGACGTCGGAATTATCGGGCACAGCCTTCCCGACGGACTGAAAGCGGAAGGGTTTATATTCATCGCCGATAAAATAAGAAAGGAAGCCCCCGATACGCTGCAATATTTCAGGGATCAGGGTGTTACCGTTAAAATCATTTCGGGCGACAACCCCGTTACCGTGCGCGCCGTCGCAAAACGCGCAGGGCTTTCCGATTGCGACAGTATCATTGATATGTCAACCCTGAAAACCGACGAGGAAGTCATCGACGCGGCGGAAAAATACACGATATTCGGCAGGGTTCTGCCCGATCAGAAATTGTTGCTTGTAAAAGCCCTGAAAGCAAACGGACACACCGTTGCGATGACGGGCGACGGCGTCAACGACGTGCTTGCATTAAAGGAATCCGACTGTTCGATCGCGATGGCTTCGGGCTCGGACGCCGCGAAGAACGTGAGCAGTCTGGTGCTTCTTGACAGCAATTTCGCGTCGATGCCGAAAGTCGTTGCGGAAGGCAGACGTTCCATAAACAACCTTGAAAGGTCGGCGTCGTTGTTCCTTGTGAAGACGGGATACAACTTGCTTATCGCGCTGTTGTTCCTTATCGTGCCGTCGATTCTGCCGTTCGAGCCAAGACACCTTACGCTACTTGGCGGCGTGACGATCGGGATTCCGTCGGGAATACTCGCGCTCGAACCCAATAAAAACAGGGTGGAAGGCAGGTTTTTGCCAAAAGTCATTATGAACGCGGTGCCCGGCATAGTAACCGTAATGGCGGGTATTATCGCAATCGTAATCACAACGCAGACGATACTCACGGGGCTTTCTCCGGACGAACAGCACGCGCTGTATTTCCTTGCGACCGTGTTTGCGGGATATCTGTTCGTGTTCAAATCGTGCTGGCCGTTCAATCTGTTGCACGCGGTGCTTTTCGTGGGCGTAATCGCGCTTCTGGTGCTGTGTTACTTCGTACAGCTGTCGTTTATCGACATACAGTCGTTCTTCGGTCTGTACCGCGGAATAACGCCCGCAATGTGGAAAGTGCTTGCGGTGGTATGGTCGATACTTGTCGTCGTATTTGCGGCGATGTGGGCGCTTGATAAAAAGTATAACGTGCGCTTCCAGACGACCGTCGGCGACATCGAAGACAAAATCGATTTAAGACACGAAGAAGTCCTCAAAAAAAGAGAAGCGAAAAAGGCAGAAAGAAAAGCCAAAAAATCCCTTTAAAAAAAGACAAAACAAAACCCGCAGTTTGCGGGTTTTTTAATGCGGTTTTTCAGAAGAACGAGTGCAAAACAAGCATCACTATGCCAAGGATTAAAAGCACCACGCCAACGGTAATATTAAGCGTTTTGGGCTTTACCTTGTTTGCGATAAGCGCGGCAAGTTGCGCCGAAACGAGCGTGCTGAATATGCAGGTTATCATTGCCGTAGTGTCGGGCAAGCCGCCGATTCCGAAATGCGATACCGCCCCGACAAGCGCGGTAAACGTCATGATAAACACGCTTGTGCCGACCGCCTTTTTAAGCGGAAATCCCATAAACGACGTGAGCACAAGGAGCATCATCATGCCGCCGCCCGCACCGACGAATCCGCAAATCATACCAATCATTGCCGACAGCGCGAACGTTTGCACCGCGTCGCACCATTTGTTTTTGTACAAGCGGTCCTTTAAGGGATCTCTGCCGTTGACGGGAACGAGTATGAATTTAAGCCCGAGTAGTGACGTTGCGAAAATGGAAAAGTTGCCCATAAGGTGATTGTCGATTTTTGACGCAAGAAAACTCCCGAGAACCGTAAAACACAAAACGATGACAAGCATTTTCGAGCCTTTTTTCACGTCAATGTTTTTATCGACGGCGTAAGCGGTTGCGGACACGGCGGATGCCAAAACGTCGGAAATCAGCGCGATACCGATGGCGTCGTACGATGGGAAATCCAGAAATGCGACAAGCATCGGTGCGATAAACGCGGCGGCGGACAATCCCGCAAATCCCGTGCCTATGCCTGCGCCAATGCCTGCAAAAATATATACGATAATTTTAATATATTCTTCCATACAATCGTAATAAATTATATCACCGCGCGCTTTTATGTCAACCGTTCGCCGTTGACTTTCCGATATTAAAGTGGTATCATATACTTTATGAAAATAATGTTCGTGTGCCTTGGAAACATCTGCCGCAGCGCAATGGCGGAATTTATGATGAAAGACGCCTTGAAAAAGCGGGGGATATCAGAAAAATACGTTATCGACTCCGCCGCGACGTGCGGGCTCGAAGCGGGCAATCCCGTTTATCCAGACGCGCTGAAAAAACTGAAAGAGCACGATATCCCGACGTTCCCGCATTATTCGAAACAGGTCAGAAAAACCGATTACGACAAATACGATTTGTTCATTGGAATGGATGACAAAAACGTTGCGTATCTCAAAAATCTTTTTGCGCCCGACGAAAAAAAGAAGGTAAAAAAGTTTCTGGAATATGCAGGGCAATCCCGCGACGTCGCGGATCCGTATTATACCGGCAATTTTGACAATACTTATGACGATTTGAAAATCGGTATCGAATTTTTGATAAATAATATTGAAAACAGGAAGTGAATTTATGAGTGAATGTACGCACGATTGCAGCTCCTGCGAAAGCCACGGAAGTTGCAGCGAAAAAACCGACTTCACCGTCCCCGTAAACGCATTGTCGAAGGTCAAACACGTTATCGGCATCGTGTCGGGAAAAGGCGGTGTGGGCAAATCTCTCGTAACGGGGCTTATGGCGTCGATTACGGCAAAACAAGGGTTTAAGACGGCGATTTTGGACGCTGATATTACCGGTCCGTCGATTCCGCGCATGTTTAACGTGGACGGTCCCATCGACAGCGACGGCAGTTTCTTTTATCCTGTGAAATCAAAGGGCGGCATTGAAATTATGTCGGCAAACCTTTTACTGGAACACAGTAACGATCCCGTCGTATGGCGCGGTCCCGTCATCGCGGGTATGGTGAAACAGTTCTGGACGGATTGCGTCTGGGGCGACGTGGACTTTATGTACGTCGATATGCCTCCCGGAACGGGCGACGTGCCTCTTACGGTTTTCCAAAGCCTGAACGTCGACGGTATCATCGTCGTGACAAGCCCGCAGGAACTCGTGTCGATGATTGTCGGCAAAGCCGTGAAGATGGCAAATATGATGAATATCCCCGTGCTTGGCGTCGTTGAGAATATGAGTTACGTCAAATGCCCGGACTGCGGCAAAGAGTTTTCGATTTTCGGCGACAGCAAGGTCGACGAAGTCGCAACCGAATTCGACCTGAAAGTTCTCGGACGGATTCCGTTTGACACAAACATCGCAAAAGCCTGCGACGAAGGCAACGTCGAGTCGCTTGACGCGGACTTCCTTGACAGCGCGAAAGAGGCGATAAAACGCCTTGCGAAATAAACGAAGAAAAAAAGAAGCGCCCCGAAAAATCGGGGCGTTTCTTAAATATATAAGGGGGGGGGGAAGGAAATTATCTTGCGTTTAAGCGGTCGAATTCTTTCACGTTTTCCACGATAAGGTCAAAGAATTTTTCAACGATTTTTTTGTCGTCGTCGTTGCCGCGGATTGCAATCGTCATCGTTACGACGTCGTTTAAGGTTGTGAGCGCAAGCTGCATAAAGGGTTTGTACTTGACCGCGCCCGTCATAAATCCGTCAACGGGTTTCGCATTGCCGAAAGTCAGTTTATCGACGGGAAGAAGCCCGATGTTGCTCATACCGATAAGCGGGTTGTCGTACCCGATTTTGATTGCGAATTCCGAAATCGAAAAGGGTAGTATGGTATAGGCGAGTTTCAGAAGAGGCAGGCTGTAAAGCCCCATATATTTGTCGCGCTTGCTTTTCTTTGTGGAGCGCATGACGTTGATAAGCGTATCGTTGATCGTTTCGCCCTTATTATGCACCGTGCAAAGCATAAATCCCGTGTGATTCGCAAGCCCGCCGGCTTCGTCGCCGCCTTCGATATGACGGCGCAAATCGACCATGCAGGGGATTGAAAGGGTTTCGTCGTCGCGCATGCCCGAAATATCGTAAAGCGCGCGCACGTACGCCGCAAGTAGCATATCGTTGACGGTAACGCCCAGACGTTTTCCCGCGTTTTTCATATTAAGGAAAGTGTCGCGGTCGATTTTTCTGATGTTGATCATCGTGTGGTCGTCGGGACGGGGTTCGGTCAGCGGAAATACGTGTTTGTCTTTCACCGCGCTGATGTTTTTGAAAAGACCTTTCGCGACCTTTTTGTCGGCTGCGTCGAGTTTCGTATAAACCTGTTCCGCGCTTCTCGTACCTTGTTTAAGGTCGGTGGGGTTTTCGCCGTTCAAAATCGCGTTGTAGTTTTTTGCAAGCTTTTTCAAAAAGTATTTGAAGTCGCCACCGTCAAAGCACATATGGTTGACGATCATCGCAAACGTCGATTTTCCGTCCTTGTTCAGGACAATCACCTTAAACTGTACGTTGCTTGAAACGGGGATACTCTGACACAGGAAATCGTACGCTTCTTTTTCGGGATCGTCGCTGTCTTTTATTGTCAGGATATCGTCGACGGTGTAAGGCTCCACCTTCCAGTAAGGATTGACGGGATTCTCGTGAAAACTACTGTGAAGCACGGGGGCTTTTTCGCACATTATGACCAGCACGTTTTTAAGTGCGTCGGCGTCCAGCAGCCCGTCGAAAGTCAGGGTTGCGTGCACCATACGGTCGTAATAGTTTCGGAAAAGATATTGCATCTTATCCCACATTTCGGCTTTTATAGTTTTGCTCATAGTATCAAAATCAGTATTTTATCGTATCGTTTTTACGATATAAAGATGTTATTTGTTTTCGTCGTTCCACATTGTGTAGTACGCTTCGTCGATGCGCGCTTTCTTTTCGGCTGCCGCCTTATCCTTTTTCTTTGAATAACTCACAAGAGATGCGATAAGGATAACGACGTCGAGAAGGGCTGCGCCGACGGGAAGAAGCCACGACGGATGCCACGGGATAACGTGCGCCACGCCAAGCATTACGTACACCATAACGGCGGTTACTTCAACGGTTGCAAGCAGGTCGAAAAGCCTTGATTTGCTGTTGTAAGAATACGCCTCGGCGGTGTCGGTGATAAGCATTGCGACCACCATTACAAGGAAGGTCATCCAGCTGTACTTGAAGTGCACGAGTATTTGCAGAATAAGGAAAATAAACGTGAACGTAAGCGCGATGATGACGTGCGACAGACCGCGGATTGCAAGGCGTCTTTTCTTTTTCGCAAGGACGATAATACCGAAAATCGCGCCTGCAATAACGCCCATAAACGCGCCGCCCACAAGAATGAGCCAGGTTTTGTCCCAGGCGCGGGTTGCGAAGCTGACCGAAAGATATCCGATCACGACAAACAGCGCGATTGCGATGCCGGTGAGCACTCTTGCGCCGATGCGGGGCACTGCGCGCTTTACGTTGTCCAGACGGTTTTCAAAATCGACGAGCGTGTCTTTGAAGTTTCCGAGACTGTCGATGCACAGGTCATAGATGGCGTTTTCGTCCGTCATACCTTTTATCTTGTATTCCTGCGCGCGGTCGAGAAGGTTTTGCAAAACTTCTTCGCGGTATTCCATTGCCTCTTTTGTGGGAGAGATGGCGCGGAATTGTTGTTCGAGATACTTTTTGAAGCGGTCGATTAACATATTATTTTGTTCCTCCGTTGATTAAGTCTTTCATTATTTTTATGGTGTCAAACCAGTTGGTTTTGTTGAAGTTGTAAAAGGCGCGGCCTTTTTTGGTGATGCGGTAATATCTGCGTCTTGCGCCGGCGTCGCTTTCGCCCCAGTAACTTTCGATAAACCCGTCGTGTTCCATACGGCGGAAGGCAGTGTAAAGGGTGGCGTCTTTAAGGACAAGTTCGCCGTGGCTAAGGTCTTCGATCGCCTTGCTTATTTCATAGCCGTAACTGTCGTTTTTGATAAGTTGCGCGAGAATTATCGTTTCGGTGTGACCGCGCAGCATATCGGCGCTTATTGCCATTTTATTTCGCCTCCTTATGTATATCGCCTGACGATATATATCATAGCACAAAAAACGACGATGTCAATAGTTTTTGATAGAAAAATGAAAAAAAATCCCAAAAATATTTTTCCGCCGAAAAAACGTGTTTACAAACCCGCATTTTATATGGTAAATTATTTATAGAAGAATAGTTTTGGGTGGATATATTATGGACAAAAAAGAAAGAACGAAAAAACCGATGAAAAAGGGCGCAAAATGGGCGCTTGTCATTTTTATATGGGGCTTTTCGGCGTATTTTCTCGTTGCGCTGTCGGGATTTATCGCGGCAACCGTTTCGGCAAAGGACGCGAAAAGCGTCTGGGCGGACTGGCAGAACGAATACGTCGCGCTTCTTGAACAGCGTTACGCTGCCGACGAAAACTTTTCAAAGGTGAACGACGAGGATTTTCTTACCCGCACCGATATGGCAGAAGTCCTCGGCGCAAAGCTTAACGAGATAAGGTATATCGCGTCGCACAACAGTTACAAAACGGGGCTCACTCCCGAAACGAAGTATTTTTATCACGGCCCGCTTGCGGCGATAATGGGAAAGCAATACGATTATATCTTCGACACGATTACCGAACAGCTCAACGCAGGTATCCGAAGTATCGAACTTGACGCGAATAAGGTGAAAACCGCCGACGGGTTCAGAATCGAGTGTCTGCACAGCGATATGCTGGAAACGAACAGCACGATGATCGACTTCGACAAAGGTCTTAAAGAAATCAGAATGTGGATGGACAGAAACGAAAACGCTTTGCCGATTATCGTCCTTGTGGAGCCGAAAGGCGGCAAAAAATTCGACCTCGAAGCCTTTGATAAATTCGACGAAATGCTGTTTGAGAACTTCGGCGAAAAACTCGTTACTCCCAAAAAACTGCTTGACGCGGCGGGCGTTTCCGACTTTGACGAATTCCGCGCGAAAAACGCTTATCCAACCGTTGAAAGTCTGAAAGGGAAAATCATTTTCCTGTTGCACGAAAAGGACAGCCTGAAAACGTACATGCAGCGCGATCCCGATATGCAAAAAAGCGCGATGAATATCGCCCTTGAATACGCTACCGTCCTGAAAAAAGGCAAGGATTATTCCCGTTTCTCGTTCACCGTGGTTCTGAACGATCCGACGAAACACAAGGAACATATAGCGCAGGCGATAAACCGCGATAACTTTATGGTCAGAACGAGGCTGGACAGATACGCCGTCGTGAAAGACCACTGGTACAAAAACGGAATCGAGTCCGGCGCGAATATTTTAAGCACCGATTACACCCCGCACGCCAAGGAAAGAATAATGGAATATCCGACGAAAGGGAAGTGGACGGATACCTATTACGCTATATTGTACGAGGCGGACAAAACGGTAACCTTGCGCGGCAAATAACGAAAACGAAACGGTCGGCGACGGCCGTTTTTTCGTGCGCCCGCGACGTTGTATCGTAATATTTTGAATGATATTGAAGTTTTTTGTTATTTTTGGGGTTTTCCGAAAAAAATTTTGTTACAAGAACGCTTTTCCGTAAAAAATTCGGAAAAAAATCAATAATTTCGTTTACACCGCATATAACGTATGTTAAAATCGAATAGTAAGGAAAAAGGAGATAACCGTGGATAACACCGACGTAAAAATTTTGCAGTGTCTTATGAAAAACGCTCGTGCGAATTCGTCCGAAATCGCCGAGAAGGTCAAGCTGTCCACATCCACCGTTATCGAACGCATCAAAAAACTTGAAAACTCGGGCGTTATCAAAGGCTATGCCGCGATCATCGTCCCCGAAAAACTCGGCAAAGACGTTACCGCGCTCATAAGCGTCGCAATCGACCATCCGAAGTTCAACGACGGTTTCGTCGCAGCGGTCAAGGACAACCGCCACATTGCGGAATGTCTGTATATCGCGGGGGAATTCGATTACTTTTTGAAAGTCGTCACCGACAATACGAAAACGCTTGAAAGCGTGCTGAACGAAATCAAGAGTATCCCCGGCGTTTCAAAGACTCAGACGAGCATCGTTTTAAGCAGTCCGAAGAACGAATACAGCGTCCCCATAAAGGCGAAAAAAGAAAAGTAAAATATGCGCGAAAGCGCGAAATTATAAAATAAGGGCGAAAGCCGAAAATTAAGGAGAAATAATAATGATAGTTGGTATCCCCAAGGAAATTATGCACGACGAAGCGCGTGTTGCTGCAATCCCCGACACCGTAAAGAAAATGGTCGCCGCAGGCATGACCGTTCTTTTTGAAAAAGGCGCAGGCGAAGGCTCGCACTACCATGACAAGGATTATCTTGCCGCAGGCGCAACCATTCTTGAAGATTGCGAAGAAATTTTTGCAAAATCCGACGTTATCCTGAAAGTTAAGGAACCTCTCTTCAACGAAGAAAAGGGCAAACATGAAATCGAGATGATGCACAAAGGTCAATATATTATTACGTTCATTCACCCCGCGTCTCCCGTAAACCACCAGATGGTCAAAGATATGGCGGCGGCAGGCGTTATCGGTCTTACCCTTGACGGCGTACCTCGTATCTCCCGCGCACAATCCATGGACGCTTTGTCCTCGATGAGCACCTGTGCAGGCTATAAGGGCATGCTCATGGGAGCAAACGACATCTCCAAATTCATGCCTTTGATCGGCTCGGCAGTCGGCGTTATCCAACCCGCAAACGTTCTCGTCATCGGTACCGGCGTTGCAGGTCTTCGTGCGGTCGCAACCGCAAAAGGTCTCGGCGCGAAAGTATATTCTGCCGATATCCGTCCTTCCGCAAACGAACAGGCAATGTCGCTCGGCGCGAAAATCGTCCCGACCGGTGTTCCCGAAGAAATCGCGGTACGTCGCGTAGGCGTTGTCGAATATGCAAAACGTCTTCCCGAAGAATGGCTTGAAAAAGAACGCGCGGCACTTGCTGACGCAGTCAAAAACGCCGACATCATCTTCTGCTCGGCACTCCTTCAAGGACAACTCGCGCCCACGCTCCTTACCGATGAAATGGTCGCTTCCATGAAGCCCGGCTCTGCAATTATCGATATTTCCATCGACCAGGGCGGCAACTGCGCGATCACCACTCCCGGTATCCGCGACATTAAACACAACGTCATTATCGAAGGTATCAAGAATATCCCCGGTCAACTTCCCACCAGCTCGACCTGGCTCTTCGCATACAACATCTACAATCTGCTTGCGTTCCTCGCAAAAGACGGCAGCATTAAACTCGACATGAACGACGAAATCGTACAAAGCATTCTCGTAACAATTGACGGTGAAATCGTACACAAAGGTGCTCGCGAGGCGATGGGACTTTAAGCGCCGACATTTAGCGAATTTCTGAGTTTTTTTAAGAACCCGAGTTTTCGTGTACGCAATAGTACACTGGAAAACTCGGAACCTTAAAAGAAACGTCAGAACTTCATCTAAATTTCGCCGCTTAATGAATGTAAATTTTGATATTAACGCGATGCTGAAATCTGTTATTGAGGATTTTCAGAACATCGCAAGAAACGTCAAAATCTCATTCAGAATCCGCCGCTTAAAAGATGATATATTTGACGCCTTTAATGTTACGTGGAAAACTCGAAACCTTAAAAGAAACGTCAAAACTTCATCTAAATCTCGCCGCTTAAACGGTTAAAATCCACCGCATAAACGGCGAAAATCCACCACTTAATTGGTGAAACAGATTGTCATTGCGAGCGAAGCGTGGCAATCTCCCGGAAGGGAAACAATAATTTTATCAACAAAAGGCAATCCCCTGCCTGCTTTCGGGCAGGGGGTATTTTTAATAATGATACAGGCAGGAATTTAATATGTTATCAACGTTAAACTCTGTTATTACCGGCGCGCTCGCAATGGGCAATTTCGGCCTTGAAAAAGCGATTTACTTTCAGCTGATTCTTCTTGGCGTATTCGTTGTAGCGACGCTTGTCGGTTACAAACTTATTTCAAACGTTCCGACGCTTTTGCACACCCCGCTTATGTCGGGTATGAACGCTTTGTCGGGCGTTACGGTGCTTGGAGCGTTGTCGGCAAGTGCCTCGCTTTTCAAACTCGGCACGGCGGGCATCGTGCTTTCCGCGATATTCGGTTCTCTTGCAATCGCTCTCGCAATGGTCAACGTCGTCGGCGGCTTTATGGTTACCGACCGTATGCTCGGCATGATTGCGAAAAAGAAGGCGAAAGGGCAAACCGTGATTTACGCGGCGTCGGCAGTTGCGGGCGCAGGACTCCTTGCGGTAATCTGCTGCATGGACGTCATCGCAAAAGGCGCGGGCACATCGGCGCGCGATTGGGTTTACCTTGCAATGGCAATCGTATTGTCGCTTGGCGTGCTTTTGGGCATCGCGATGATGGGCAAAGTCGCTTACAGTAAAATCGGCAATCGTTTCAGCGCGATTTGCATGCTCCTTGCGATTATCCTTATTATCGTGTACGGCAACGGCACAAGCCACATTGCGGCGGTATGGACGCTCTATATCGGGCTTGCGCTCGGCGCGGTTGCGGGTATTGTCCTTGCAAAGAAAGTCAAAATGATTCAGATGCCGCAAATGGTCGCTCTTCTTAACGGTCTGGGCGGCGCGGCTTCGGCAATCGTCGGCGCGTTTGCGATGCTCGGCGTAGGCACGGGCTTTGACGCGTTCTCGACAACGACGTCGGTTCTTGCGTTTGCGGTCGGTATGATTACCCTTATCGGCAGCCTTGTCGCAGCCGGCAAACTTCACAAGATTCTTCCGCAAAAACCCGTCGTTTACAAAGGACATCAGGCGATGACCGTCGGCAGCCTTTGCCTGACGCTTGCGCTTATCGTTGTTTTTGCGGCAATCGCGGCTCTTTCGGGCAGCGGCAAAATTGCTCTCGGTATCGACCTGAAAGCGTTTTGCGGGATTATGATCGCATTGCTGTTCGTCATTTCGGGATTCTTCGGATACATTTTCGCGATTCGCGTAGGCGGCGCGGATATGCCCATTACGATTTCGCTGCTTAACAGCCTTTCTGGTGTTGCCGGCGCAATCGCAGGTCTTGCAATCAACGACTTGTTGCTCGTTGCGGTCGGCGGTATCGTCGGCGCGTCGGGACTTCTCTTGACGCAAATCATGTGCAAGGCGATGAACAGAAAACTCGGCGCAATCCTTCTCGGCGGCACGTCGTCAAACGACAATGCTCAAAAAACCGCCCCCGAAAAGGTCGAAGTCAAGGCGGAAGCGAAACCCTCCGAAGTGAAAAAGGAAATCAAGGCGGAAGAAAAACCCGTTGTCAAGACGGAAATCAACTATGCCGCAACTTTGAACAACGCGAAAGAAGTCATTATCGTTCCCGGATACGGCATGGCTATCGCGCAGGCGCAACACCTTGTAAAGCAACTTGCGGATAAACTCACGGCAAACGGAACGAAAGTAAAATATGCAATCCACCCCGTCGCGGGACGTATGCCGGGGCATATGAACGTTCTTTTGTGCGAAGCCAACGTAGAATACGAAGACTTGTTTGAAATGGGCGATATCAATCCCGAGTTCAAGACGGCGGACGCAACGATAGTAATCGGCGCAAACGACGTTCTGAACCCCGCCGCAAACACCGCGGAAGGCACGCCCATTTACGGAATGCCCGTACTTGACGTTGCGGACTGCAAAAACATATTCATCTTCAACTATGACTTAAAACCCGGCTATGCGGGCGTAGATAACCCCATTTATACCCGCGAAAACGGCGTGCATCTGTATCTCGGCAACGCACAGGAAACCCTGCAAAAGTTTATCGCAGATATGGACAAACCCGTTGAAACCACGACGGAAATCAAGGCCGAAAAGACGGAGGCAAAACCTGTCGAAGTCAAGACCGAAACCAACTACGCTGCAAGCCTTAACGGCGCAAAAGAAGTCATTATCGTTCCCGGATACGGCATGGCTATCGCGCAGGCACCTGTCTCTTATACACATCTGACGCTGCC
>ENA-UAMR01000016-UAMR01000016.1-human-gut-metagenome-genome-assembly--contig:-NODE-16-length-63098-cov-7.323208_pt1 | contig 63098 bp, 62 predicted proteins | sample MGYA00243283_ERZ654497 | MGnify/ENA primary metagenome ERZ654497 (study PRJEB26926, sample SAMN06164404) | human gut metagenome | biome: ENVO:00009003; feature: ENVO:2100002; material: ENVO:00002003... | reverse complement strand
GTATTAGTCAAAAACACGGCGTAAAACCTAAGTTTGTATTATTATCTGTTGGCATTGCTCTCGATTCGCACGAACTTATTAAAATATCTGTTTCTCACGATGCGCCAAACGACGCCAAAACATTTTTGAATGCGATTTGTGCGCTTACAGGTGCAGAGCCTGTAACAATAGTCGAAAATGAAGTGGCGATTTATAGGCGTTCTTCGAACAATGATATAAATCATATCAAGATTTAATATCTATAAAGTAAAACGTTGCCAAAACTCAAAAAGGCGCAAATATACAAGCATTAAAAACCGAGAAGTTGATTGATTTTTGACGTTTCTTTCAGGGTTCTGAAAATCCTAGTGTACGCGTCGCACAACTTCGCTTTTGAAATCACGTTATCGCGGACGATAACGCTCACTCTTTTGCTTGTGTGCTCCTTTTCCCCGCGAGTACACAGTATCCCGCGGGGTCCCCAATTTCCACGGATTTTCAAGTTCCGCCGAAAAAGCAGAATATCGCAAATTATCGGTTTTTAATCGCGTCGACGGGTTTCTTTCGGGCGATAAAGTTTTTACGATATTTTTAATCTCAATCATAAAACCTCCGTGGCCGATGTTTTTACCATAGGCATATTACGCTTTATACAACGATATACTGTAAAACGAAAATAGACCTTAATTTTCGCGCCCCGCCGCGCACGGCTTTCAATTTTTCAAAAGCGCAGATTTTTCGCATTAAAAAAGCATCTCGATTTGAGATGCTTCTTCGTTTTATTTTTCGGGTTTTTCGGGCGCGATTTTAAGCGAGTCGTTTTCCGCGTCGACGACTATTACGTCGCCTTCGTCAAGGTTGCCCGAAAGTATGATTCTTGCAACCGGCGTTTCGATGTGGCTTTCGATGAAACGCTTCAACGGTCTTGCGCCGAACGTTACGTCGTAGCCGCCGTCGATAATGACGTCTTTTGCCGCATCTGTAACTTTAAGGTGCAGATTTTGCCTTTCAAGCCTTGAATTGAGTTTTTCAAGCAACAAGTCGATTATCTTCTTCACACTGTCGCGAGTAAGCGGAGTGAACGTTACGATGTCGTCCAGACGGTTCAGGAATTCGGGACGGAACGTCGATTTCAACAAGGCTGAAACTTGCTCTTTTGCCTCTGCCGAGATGTTGCCGTCTTTATCGATGCCGTCCAGAATATACTGACTGCCCAGGTTACTGGTCATAATGATAATCGTGTTTTTGAAGTTGACCGTTCTGCCCTGACTGTCGGTAATTCTGCCGTCGTCAAGCACCTGCAAAAGCACGTTGAATACGTCGGGGTGCGCCTTTTCGATTTCGTCGAACAGAACGACGGAATAAGGTTTGCGCCTTACCGCTTCGGTAAGTTGTCCGCCTTCGTCGTAGCCCACGTATCCCGGAGGCGCGCCGATAAGACGCGACACGCTGAACTTTTCCATATACTCGGTCATATCGATTCTCACGATATTTCTCTCGTCGTCGAAAAGGTAATTCGCAAGGGTTTTCGCAAGCTCGGTTTTACCGACGCCCGTCGGACCTAAGAACATGAAACTGCCGATAGGACGGTTTTCATCGGATATGCCCGCACGCGAACGCAGGATTGCGTCTGCGACTTTCGTGACCGCTTCGTCTTGACCGATAACTCTCTTGTGCAACTCGTTGCCGAGATTCAAGAGTTTGGTTTTCTCGCTTTCCATAAGTTTCGTCACGGGGATACCCGTCCATTTTGCGACGATTTTTGCGATTTCGTCCGCCGTAACTTCGTCACGGAGCAGGCTTGAATTCTCGTGTTTGCCCGCCTTGCTTTCGGCTTCTTCCAGACGTTTTTGAAGTTCGGGAAGTTTGCCGTATTGCAGTTCCGCCGCGCGCGTGAAGTCGTAAGACCTTTTCGCTTCTTCGATTTCAAGGTTCACTTTATCGATTTCGGCTTTGGTTTCCTGCACGCCGACAATCTTTTTCTTTTCGTTTTCAAGCTGGGCTTTCATCTCGTTGAACTTCGCATTAAGTTCCGCAAGTTCCTTTTCGATGCTCGCCTTGCGCTCCATCGACAGTTTGTCGCTTTCTTTTTTTAATGCGGATTCTTCGATTTCAAGCTGCATTATCTTGTGCGAAATGTCGTCCATTTCGGCAGGCATGCTGTCGATTTCGGTACGAATCATGGCGCACGCTTCGTCGACAAGGTCGATTGCCTTATCGGGCAGGAATCTGTCGGTGATGTAACGGTCGGACAAGGTCGCCGCCGCAACGAGAGCCTGGTCGTGAATTCTCACGCCGTGATAGATTTCGTATCTTTCTTTCAGTCCTCTTAAAATCGCAATCGTGTCTTCGACGTCGGGCTGATCGACGGACACCGGTTGGAAACGACGTTCAAGCGCGGGATCTTTTTCGATATACTTGCGGTATTCGTCCAATGTCGTCGCGCCTATGCAGTGCAACTCGCCACGGGCAAGCATAGGTTTCAGGAGATTGCCTGCGTCCATGCTGCCTTCGGTCTTGCCTGCGCCGACGATCGTGTGCAATTCGTCGATGAACAAAAGCGTTCTGCCTTCCTGTTTTTTAATTTCGTTAAGGACGGCTTTCAGCCTTTCTTCAAATTCGCCGCGGTACTTCGCGCCCGCAATCAACGCACCCATATCAAGTGCGAAAACCTTTTTGTCTTTCAATCCTTCGGGGACGTCGCCGCGTACGATACGCTGTGCAAGCCCTTCAACGATTGCGGTCTTGCCGACGCCAGGATCACCGATAAGCACGGGGTTGTTTTTCGTCTTTCTGGAAAGAATCCTTATGACGTTTCTTATTTCCTCGTCACGGCCGATTACGGGGTCGAGCTTTCCGTTTCTTGCCCTTTCGACAAGGTCGTATCCGTATTTATTGAGCGCTTCGTAAGTGTCTTCCGGGTTGTCCGTGGTGTTGGGCGCGGTTTTGATTTTTTTCAAAGCCTCCAGAAACGCCGCCTTGTCCACGCCGTACGCCGAAAACAGTTTTTTTAGATTCGCCGTCTGGTTGTCGAGAATACCTTCAAAAAGATGCTCGACTCCGACGTATGCGTCGCCGTCTTTTTTGGCATACTTTTCAGCAGCGGCAACGACTTTCGCCGCTTCGTTACCGAGATACATGCTCGCGCCTTCGCCCGAAACCCTCGGGAAAGATTTAATCACGTTTTCGACCGCGCCTTTAAGACTGTCGGCGCTTACTTGCAGTCCTGTTAAAATCTTATAAATGAGTCCGTTTTCGTCGTTAAGCAAAGCGTATAAAAAATGCTCGGGCTTGATTTCCTGATTGTCGTGTTCGAGAGCGATGTTTTGTGCGCCCTGCACGGCCTCAACGGCTTTTGCGGTATATTTATTAGTATCCATATATTATTTATCCTCCTTTTTACGATAATACATACGCGAGCGTTGGCAGTCGGTGTTACAAACCGTTAGCACTCGCAACCTTTGATTGCTAATTATTGTAACACTTATTTACGATTTGTCAATACCTATATGAAAAAAAGTTAATGAAAAATACAACAAAAAAAGCACGCAAAGCGTGCTAACGGCGCACACTGCACTTTTGAAATCGCATTATCGCAGGCGATAATGCTCACTCTTTTGCTTGTGTGCTCCTTTTCCCCGCGAGTACACAGTATCCCGCGGGGTCCCCAATTTGGCAATGCCTCGCAATGACGTAAAGTGCGTTGCACGGAATTAAAATCACCCTAATAAAAAGCACCCCGTTCGAGTGCTAAACATAGTTCCCAAAATCGGCAGAATTTTGATGAAAAAATCTATCCCCTAAAACGGCGAGAATTTGATGGATTTTTGACGTTTCTTTCGGGGTTCTGAAAATCCTAGTGTACTAATGCGTACACGGATTTTCAGGTTCTCGGAAAAACTCAAAAAGGCGCAAATTTCGTCACAAACTTCGCTTTTGACCAAACAACCTCTTTATATTCGCTTGTTTGTCTTTTGCTTGTTTGCTCCTTCTCCCCACGGGTACACAGTATCCCGCGGGGTCCCCTAAACCCTAAAAAGTCAGAATTTTGATGAATTTTTGACGTTTCTTACGAGGTTCTGAAAATCCTAAAAAGTCAGAATTTTGATGAGATTTTGACGTTTCTTGGCAAGTTCTTACGAGGGCGCGTACTTTGGCGTACGTAACCGAGTAAGGTTTTGCCAAAAACTCAAAAGGTCGCAAAATTATGACGATTTTTTGCGGCGAGGGCGGCAGCGCCCAAGATACCAGCCTCATTTTTAAGCGTCGCCTTAACAACCTTTATATACGGATTTCTTTTGCCGCCGTAACTGTAACGGGTGACGTACGCTTGCAGGCGTTTTATGAACCAGTCGCCCTGATTGCTTATACCGCCGCCCATAAAGATTATTTCGGGACGGATATAGTTGCCGATATTCACAAGTCCTTCTCCGACGTATCTGATATATCTTGAAACAAGGGCTTTTGCGGTTTTGTCGCCCGCGTTCATCGCGTCGAATGCCGTGCGCCCCGTGACCTTCCCTTCTTTTTTGGCGATTTCGTTCATCAGACTTTCGGGGTGTTTTTCCATCGCGCGTTTGGTATCGCGGATAAGAGCTGTTGCTGACGCATACGCTTCCCAGCAACCGCGCCTGCCGCAACCGCATTTTTCGCCGCCCATACGAATGACGGTGTGTCCGCCCTCGCCGCCTGCGCCTTTGAAGCCGGAAATCAAATTACCTTTGACAATTGTACCTGTCCCTACGCCTGTGCCAAGTGTCACCATGACAGCATTTTGCACGCCTTTCATATCGCCGAACACCGATTCGCCGATGACAGCGCAGTCCGCGTCGTTGCCGATATATACGGGAAAATCGAAATATTTTTTGAATTCCGCACGGAAATCGTAATCGCGGAAGAAAATATTGCAGGTATAAAAAATCTTTGCGGTGTCGGGATCGACCGTGCCGGGAACGCCCATGCCCATTCCCGCGATCTCGTCCGTCGAAATGCCGGCGTCTTCCAAAAGTTTTGCGACAAGCCCCGCGATATCTTTTGCGTTGTCGTCGGACGGTTGCGTCGGTTTTGTAACAACGCTGTCTTTCACGATTATGTTGCCGTTTTCGTCGACGATGCCGCCTTTAATGCTCATACCGCCCACATCGATACCTATATAATACATGTTCAAATCCTTATTTTTTTTCTTAATTTTACCACAAATACACGGCGCGCGCAACGGTTGCGCCAGGACATTTTCAGGCGGCGCGCAAAATTCTTCTTGATTTATCACGTTATCGTGTGATACAATACTTCTAAGAAAATGATTATTGGGGATTTATATTATGTTGAAACCGGAAGAAATTATTGCGGCAAGGATTCTTATGAACACCAACGAGGTTTTTTTGTCCTCGGTCGGCGCAGGGGGCGGTCCACGTTCCAGCATTATCACGAAACTTCGCTCGGAAGGACACAACGTCATTTATTTCGGCGCGCCGATTAACAGCCAGAAAGTCCAGAATATCCGACAAAATCAGAACGCAAGCATTTGCTATTACAGCGGCTCGGACAGCATCACGCTTTTGGGCAGGGTTGAGTTTGTCACCGACAACACTTTAAGGAAGCAACTCTGGCACGAATGGTGCAAAAAAACCAACGCGATCGCGCTTAACGAGTACGACTTCTGCCCGATGAAGTTCACAACGACGGAAGCCACTTTCTGGATACGAAACAAGCTTTCGACCTTCACTTACGAATAATCGCGATTAAAGAATAATCAAAGTTCGTACCGAATATAAATACCGTATGAAATATACGGTAATTCGGGTTGGCTTTGGCGAGAACGCCTCATCTTTGGCAAGAAAATACAAAACGACCGAAAGGTCGCTTTTTTTATTGAACGATAATCCGCTTTTCTTTGAGGGGGAACGTCTTATCGCGGCGGAATTCCACGGAAAAACCTGCGTCGCAAGACCTTTCGACACGGCGGAAACCGTCGCAAAAAGGACGGGAACAAGAAAAGAAGAAGTGATCCGTCTGAACGGCACCGACAAATTCTTCCCCGGTCAGAACGTGATTCTTTCGGATTATGACGAATAAGAAAAGTATTTTCAAATCGGTCGCGGTCGTTACGGCGTTTTCGGTCGCGACAAGACTTTTTGCGTTTTTGTTCAAAGTTTTCGTGTCGCGGCAGTTCGGCGCGAGCGTTGTCGGCGTATATCAGATGGCGTTGAGTTTTTATTTTTTCGCGTCGGCGGTCGCGCTCAGCGGACTTCCGACGGTGATAAGCCGAAAGATTGCCGAGGACGAAAAAACGGGCGGCGAAAACGTACCGTCGCTTATTTCGACCGCGCTTGTTTTATCGCTGTCATCGGTACTCCCGATACTTTCGGTAATATATCCCGTCGCTTTCCTTTTGCCGTCGGTTTTTGCGGACGAGCGGGTTTTGCCGCTTATCGTAATTATGCTGCCCGCACTTCTGAGCACGAGTATTTACAACGTTATCCGCAGTTGGTTCTGGGGAAAAAGGTCTTTTCTTGCGTTCAGTTTCACCGAGATGCTGGAAGAAGTCCTTCGCATTACTTTCACGCTGATATTTTCGCTGGGACTTATCGCCGCCGTAACGCCGCTTAAAGGGCTTGCGGTAGGTTTTTTGGTGTCGGATATTGCGTGCGCCGTCGTACTTTTCATACTGTTTTTGATAAAAAAAGGTAAATTCGGCCGTATTAAAGACGTTCCGGCGGTGTTAAAACCCTCGCTTCCAATAACGGCGATGCGAGTTTTCGGCGGAGTCATCGGCGCGTTTACGGCAATCGTGATTCCCGTCCTGCTCATAAAATACGGCATGGAAAAAAGCGACGCGTCGGCAACTTTCGGACGCGTTACAGGAATGGCGATGCCTCTTCTTATGGCGCCGACCACTCTCACGGGCGCGCTGTCCGTCGTGCTGATTCCCGAAATCGCGACGATTAAACACGACGACAAATCCGCGATGTCCGCGCGCATTGACGGCAGCATAAATTTTGCGATAATAATCGCAGCCCTTTTCACGATTTTGTATATCCCGCTTGGAAAAGAGATCACGTCTTTCGTGTTCAAAGACGAGTTTTCGGGCGTGTATCTTTCAAACGTCGCGCTTATGCTGTACCCGCTGGGGCTCAACCAGATTTCGACGTCGATATTAAACTCGATGGGGCTTGAAAAGAAATCCTTTTTCAATTACGCCGTCGGCGCGGCGATACTTATGATTCTGACGCTCGCGCTGCCGAAGTACGTCGGGATTTACGCTGTCGCGATCGGGGGCGCGGCGGGAAGCGTCTTCTCGTCTTTTCTGAACCTTAACGCGCTCAATAAAAAAGCGCGGATTCTGGACAATCCCAAAAAGACCGCGCTTGCAATATTGTTGTCGTTTCCGCTTGTCGCGCTGACCTGCCTTCTGAAAAACCTGCTGTTTTTCAAAATTCCGTCGTTTTTCGCGATTGCGATTTCAGGCGGAATACCCATGCTTTTGTACCTTGCGGCGTGCGTCGCTTTCAGAATCTTCGACATTACTCGCTTTTACAAAACGACGCGGAAAAAATCTTTGAAAAAACGGGATAAATCAAAAAAGTAAGCCCGATGTTTATCGCAGTAACAGGCGTTTGCGTAACCGCGCGCACCCCCATATAGGCAAAAAACGTCTGCCCTTTGTTGAGCCCCATAAGATACAATGCGTACGTGTTTATGAAAAGCGTGCAGACGACGTAAACCAAAATATACGATATTGCGATATTTACGTACGGCATCGCGCCGCCGAGTTTTTTGATTTTAATATACGACGTGAGCCCCGGGATAACGCCGACAAGTACCGACGCGCAAAGAATCACCGGGTTTGGCGCATACCCGCCGCCGACGAAACAGCCGATCACGTCGCCGAGTCCGCCGACAAGTCCGCCGGCAATCGGCCCGAAAAAGTACCCCGCAAGAAAACATACCGTATAAGTCAGCGTGATTTTGAGCGTGCCTAAGCGCGGCGAGAATATGCCGACAACGACGTTCAACGCCACGAATACCGCAAGGTACGCAATCTTTTGCGCCGTGAAATAACGTTTTTTTTCGGAAGACTCCCCGACGGAAACGTCGGGTTCTTGTGCAACGATTTTGTTTTTGAGCATAAAAAAACCTCCTTTAAGAGGTTCGCGTTAAAAGCCGCGCGAAAACGCGGTACTTCGCAGCGAACGCGATAAGCCACCGCAGGTTTCCCTTTCGTTTGCGGGCGACATTCCATCCCGCAACACTTAACGCGACTTATCTACTCTGCAACGCTAATAATAAACTATCCGCGCCGAAAAATCAAGCGGCGGCGCATAAATCGCGAAAACTTAAAAATAATAGCGATATGCTCAACGTTTTAATTCGCGCAATAATATTGTACTTTTTCCTGCTGGCGGCGATGCGGCTTATGGGAAAGCGGCAGTTGTCCGAGTTCCAGCCCTTCGAGTTTGCGATAACTCTCGTCGCGGCAGACCTTGCGTGCATTCCGATGTCGGACAATACTATTCCGATAATTTACGGCATAATCCCGATATTCACGCTTGTGATACTGCATAATCTCTTGACGTTTTTCGCAATCAAAAGTCACCGCTTCCGAAAACTCATCAACGGCAAGCCCGTTATTCTCATCGGCGACGGCAAAATCGACTGCGACGTGCTTAAAAAATGCGGAATGACCGCAAACGATCTTCTGGAAAGCCTGCGCGAACAAGGATATTTCAAAATCGGCGAGATAAACTACGCCGTGCTGGAAACAAACGGGAAAGTGTCCGTGCTGCAAAAGTTTGCAAACGCGCCGGTAACGAACGCCGACCTTAATATCGAAGGCGGCAGCAACAACCTTCCTTACAACGTCGTCGTCGAAGGCAGGTTTATGGGGGATACGTTCAAAAGCATTACCCCTCCCCTTGAAAAAGACGTCGTCGTAAAAACGCTTGAAAAAGAGAATATGACAATCCGCGACGTGTTCTTGTTTTCCATTGACAAAGACGCGGCGTTTATACAAAGTTACGACGGGCGCGTCGTGAACACGATAATCGAAAAATGAAAAAAGCAGTTATCCTTTTTATAATATTTCTTATAATCCTGGGCGCGGGAATTACCGAACATTTTTTCGTGCATAAAACCTTTGACGACTTCAACAAGCGCATAGGAAAAATCGAAGCCGCCCTTCAAAACGACGACGTTGATTCCGCTCTTTCTTACGCCGAAGACCTGCAAAACTTCTGGGCGAAAAAACGAAAAATCGTGGAGGCGATTTCCTACTGTCAGGACGCACGACAGGTCAACGTAATACTTGGGGAACTCACGGGAAGTTTAAGGTGCGAAGACACCGACAACGCTTTCAGCAAAATCGAAAGCCTGTATCAACTCATACAAAACATACGGGATATGCTGGACTTCAACGCCATTGATATAATTTAATTATTTCGACAAAAAAGCGGCTTTACAAATGTAAACCCGCTTTTTAACATTGTTTTTTTGCAATTTTTACATTACTTCAAAATTCTTTTAAGGAATTGTCCGGTATACGACTTTTCGTTTTCCGCGATATGTTCGGGCGTGCCGACGTCAACGATCGTACCGCCTCTGTCGCCGCCGTCGGGACCAAGGTCAACGATGTTGTCCGCAACTTTCACGACGTCAAGATTATGCTCGATAACGACGACGGTGTTGCCGCTCGACACAAGCCTTTGCAAGATTGCGATAAGTTTTGCAACGTCGTGGGTATGCAGTCCCGTCGTGGGCTCGTCCAGAATATACAGCGTCTTGCCGGTGCTGCGTTTGCTGAGTTCGGTTGCGAGTTTCACGCGCTGTGCCTCGCCGCCCGAAAGCGTGGTTGCGGATTGACCGAGTTTGATGTACCCGAGCCCCACGTCGTAAAGCGTCTTGATTTTGTTGTAAATCTTCGGAATGTTTTTGAAATATTCGCACGCTTCCTCGACGGTCATTTCAAGGACGTCGTTGATGTTTTTGCCCTTATATTTCACTTCCAGCGTTTCTCTGTTATACCGCTTCCCGTGGCACACGTCGCAGGGAACGTAAATGTCGGGCAGGAAATGCATTTCAATTTGTATTATGCCGTCGCCGCCGCAATTCTCGCACCTGCCGCCCGAAATGTTGAACGAAAATCTGCCCGCCGTATATCCCCTTGCCTTTGCGTCGGGAGTCGAGGCAAACAGTTCCCTTATCGGGGTGAAAACGCCCGTGTACGTCGCGGGATTGCTGCGCGGAGTGCGACCGATCGGCGACTGATCGATATTGATGATTTTATCAAAGTTATCGATGCCTACAATCTCGTCGTACTTCCCTTCCGTGAGGTTGCTTTTGTTCAGTTTGTTATAAACCGCGGGATAAATAATTTCGTTGACAAGGCTGCTTTTTCCGCTGCCCGAAACGCCCGTAACCGCGGTTAAAAGTCCGACGGGAATATCGACGTCGATGTTTTTCAGATTGTTTTGCCTTGCGCCGCGAACCGACAAATATCTGCCGTCGGGGCGTTTTCTTTCTTCGGGCACGTCGATTTTGAGTTCGCCCGACAAATACTTGCCCGTTATCGACTCCTTGCAGGCGATAATGTCGTCCACGCTGCCTGCCGCAACGAGTTTTCCGCCGTGTATGCCCGCGCCGGGACCGATATCCACGATATAGTCCGCCGCGCGCATCGTGTCCTCGTCGTGTTCGACAACGATAAGCGTGTTTCCGAGGTCGCGCAATCCTTTCAGACTGCTTAATAATCTTTCGTTATCCTTTTGGTGAAGCCCGATCGACGGCTCGTCAAGGATATACAACACTCCCGTAAGTCCGCTGCCGATTTGTGTGGCAAGCCTTATCCTTTGCGATTCGCCGCCCGAAAGCGTCGAGGCGGAGCGGGAAAGCGTAAGATAATCGAGCCCGACGTTTACCAAAAATTTCAGCCTTGCGCGGATTTCTTTGATTATCCTTTCGGCAATGAGCGTTTTTTGTTTGTCAAGAACGAGCGCGCCGAAAAATTCGTCGATTTTTTTAACCGACATATCCGAAAGTTCCGCAATGTTAAGCCCGCCGACAGTAACCGCGAGCGCTTCCTTTTTCAGGCGTTTTCCGCCGCACGTTTTGCACGGCACGGACACCATATATCTTTCGATTTCGTACTTAACGCCGTCGCTTGTCGTTTCGCGATAGCGGCGCATAAGATTGTTGACGATACCTTCGTATTTCGTCATGAATTGCCCGCGGAAACTGCGTGAGTTATAATCCATCGGGATTCTTTCGTCAACGCCGTACAAAATCGCGTCAAGTTTCCACTTCGGCAAGTCTTTAATCGGAGTCGTGAGCGAAAAATCCATTACCTTCGACAATGCTTTCATTTGCGAGCGCACGATGTCGCCACTACCGAGATTCCACCCCGACGGCGCGGCAAGTCCGCCGTTTCCGACGCCCAGATTTTCGTCGACGATAATCTTTTTCAGGTCGATTTCGTTGCGGAAGCCCAGCCCGCCGCATTCGGGACAAGCCCCGTACGGATTATTGAACGAAAACAGTCTGGGTTCCAGTTCTTCGATGCTGACGTCGCAATCTGGACAACTGTATTTCGTGCTGTAAATCGTCGTCTTTTTTGCGTTTTCGACGACGACAAGTCCGTTTGCGAGTTTGAGCGCGGCTTCGACGCTGTCCGTCAGACGTCTTTCCGAGCCTTCTTTTACTGCGATACGGTCGATTGTCACCGATATATCGTGTTTTACGTTTTTGTCAAGGACGATTTCTTCGTCAAGGGTATAGTCGATGCCGTCCACACGCACGCGGACGTAGCCAGACTTTTTGAAGTCTTCAAGTTCCTTCCTGTATTCGCCCTTTCTGCCTCTGACGACGGGTGCCATGATTATGACTTTATTGTCGCCCGACTGCACGGTGCTTTCGATAATTTTGTCGGTAATCTGGTCAACCGTCTGATGTTCGATTTCTCTGCCGCACTTCGGACAATGCGGAGTGCCGACGCGGGCGTACAAAAGCCTTAAATAATCGTAAATTTCGGTAACGGTGCCCACCGTCGAGCGCGGGTTTTTGGACGTCGTTTTCTGGTCGATGGAAACGGCGGGGGAAAGCCCTTCGATATATTCGACGTCGGGTTTTTCCATTTGTCCCAAAAACATACGGGCGTAGCTTGACAGACTTTCGATATACCGTCTTTGCCCTTCGGCGAAAATCGTGTCGAAAGCAAGCGACGACTTACCGCTGCCGGAAAGCCCCGTGAACACGACAAGTTTGTCGCGCGGGATTTCGACGTCGATGTTTTTAAGGTTATTCTCTTTTGCTCCTTTTACAAAAATTTTGTCCGTCATTTATGTTATCTTCCAAGTTCTTTTTTAAGTTCGGATATTCTGTCGCGAAGCTTGATTGCCGCCTCGAAATCCAGCCCTTCCGCCGCGACTTGCATAAGTCCTTTCAGACGTTCAAGTTCCGAAGCGATATCTTTACGGTCGCGTTTTGCGTCTTTATCCAGCTTTTTGGTGATTTCGATTGTATTTACGATTTCTTTCACGACGGTGTGCGGCACGATGCCGTGCGCCGCGTTGTAGTCGGATTGTATCTTTCTTCTGCGGTTTGTTTCGTCGATTGCGCGCTGCATGCTGCCCGTTATCGTATCGGCGTACATAATAACCCTTGCGTCGACGTTTCTTGCGGCGCGGCCGACGGTCTGGATAAGCGCGGTTTCGCTTCTTAAAAACCCTTCCTTATCGGCGTCGAGAATCGCGACGAGCATTACTTCGGGAAGATCGAGCCCTTCTCTTAAAAGGTTGATTCCGACAACCACGTCGACGTCGCCTTTTCTCAAAGAATTGATGATTTCGATTCGTTCCAGCGTGTCGATGTCACTGTGCATATACTTGACTTTGATCCCCTTTTCTTTCAAAAACGAAGTAAGGTTTTCCGCCATTTTTTTGGTGAGCGTCGTAACAAGCGTTCTGCCACCCTTTTCGACGGTCAGATTGATTTCGGAAATAAGGTCGTCGATTTGTCCTTTGACGGGGCGTATGAAAATTTCGGGGTCGATAATGCCCGTAGGACGTATGAGTTGTTCCGCCACCTGGTCGGCTTCCTGCAACTCAAACGGGGCGGGAGTCGCCGACACGCACACAAGCTGATAAATCCTTTTTTCAAACTCGTCGAAGCGGAGCGGTCGGTTGTCGAAAGCGGCGGGCAGACGGAAACCGTATTCCACAAGGTTTTCCTTCCTGCTTCTGTCGCCGTTGTACATACCGCGGATTTGCGGGATCGTCATATGGCTTTCGTCGATGAAACAGACGAAATTTTTCGGGAAGAAGTCCAACAAAGTGTACGGCGGTTCGCCGGGTTTCCTTCCGTCAAAGTATCTGCTGTAATTTTCGATGCCGCTGCAATAGCCCATTTCGCGCATCATTTCGACGTCGTACGCGACGCGCTCGCCGATTCGTTGCGCCTCGATAAGTTTATTGCGGTCGGTGAAATATTTCACCCTTTCTTCCCTGTCTTTCGTGATGAGCGTCAGGGCGTTTTCCATACGGCTTTCGCCGACGACGTAATGGGTTGCGGGGAAAATAACTGCGTGTTCGAGCCGCGACAACGGCTTTCCCGTAAGGGCGTCGATTTCATAAAGTTTTTCGATTTCGTCGCCGAAAAATTCAACCCGTATCGCGACTTCCGAATTTGACGACGGGAATATATCCACAACGTCGCCGCGCATTCTGAATGTGCTGCGCTGAAAGTCGATGTCGGCGCGCTTATATTGTATATTCACGAGTTTACGCGCCAAATCGTCACGGTCAAGCGTCATTTCGGGGCGCAAAGAGATGGAAAGGTTGAAGTATTCTTCGGGCGCGCCCAACCCGTATATGCACGATACGGAACTGACGACGATGACGTCGTTTCTTTCGCAAAGACTGCTTGTCGCGCTGTTTCTGAGTTTATCGATTTCGTCGTTGACTTCCAGCTCCTTTTCGATGTAAGTGTCGCTTCTCGGGATATACGCTTCGGGCTGATAGTAGTCGTAATACGATACGAAAAACTCCACGCGGTTATCGGGGAAAAACTCACGAAACTCGTTGCAAAGTTGCGCCGCAAGCGTCTTGTTGTGCGCGATAACGAGCGCGGGACGTTGCACCCTTTCGATGACGTTTGCCATCGTAAAGGTTTTGCCGCTTCCCGTAACGCCCAGAAGCACCTGCGTACGAAACCCGTCGTTCAGTCCCTCGACAAGTTTTTCGATTGCCTGTTCCTGATCGCCGTTCGGTCTGAATTTCGATTTTAACTGAAAAAGATGATTTTCCATCAACGAAACTTGCCCATGATAAGCGGGGCAATGATATATCTTATGATGATTGCGATCGTGCCGGAAACGATTGCCGTGCATACCGTAATCAGCAGTTTGTTGTAAACGCTTTTGCGCCACGCCCTTTCGACGCGCGCGAACGAAAGCCCTTTCTGATGCATCGTGATGCAATACGTCAGTTCGCCGTGGTTGTCGGCGGAAATGTATTCCAGATAATCGTCGAGCGCAAGCCCTTTGAGCATAGGTTCGAGTTCTTCGGGGGTGTAGGCGTAATCGTACGGCAACGCCTCAAAAATTTCAAGCGGTTTCACCAGACAAACGCCCTCGTCGTTTTTTTCGGCGAGGTTAAGAAGGACGTGCATAAGCGCCCTTTCTTTTTTATTCAGTGCGTGTTTTTCAACTGCCATAGTCCGCCTCTTATTTCATTTTCAGGAAAACCCCGATAAGAAGAGCAATCGCGCTTGCGATAAGCCCACCGAGAAGCGCGCCCCAGAACGCCGCTTTTCTTATCATTTTCCTTAAAGAGATGCTGTCAAGCTTGATTTCTTTCGACTTGCCTTTTTCGCCTGCGACGGGAACGTCGACGGACGCGGTGGGGTGCGAGTCGTGCGGTTCCACCTTTTCGATGGCGCGCGCTTTTGCAAGCGTGGCAAGGCAATACTCGTCCACCGTCGAATATTTGACTTTGATATAATCGTTGTCGGACAACGTGCGGATTATCCCCGAAAGTTCCACCTTTGTGCAACGGTCGGAATCGGACAATTTCGCGATGATTTCGTCCGCGTCGATGATTTTATAGGCGCCGTCCGAAAAGTCGTTAAGAACAGTCAGCACGGCGTTTAATTGCCTGTCAAGCATATACTACCTCATTTTAGTTACCCTATTATACCACCTGCAAGGTCAAATTGCAAGCCCTGACAAAAGGTCTTTCGATTTAATATTAAAATCGTTACCCTTCCGGGAGATGCGTCATAAACTGCGCTTTTGACCAAACAATCGTCGCAAGCGACAGTTGTTTGTCTTTTGCTTGTTTATTCCTTTTCCCCAAAAGCACAAAGTATCTTTTGGGGTCCCCTAAAATACCTCGCAATGACATTAAAAAGAGAACTTATCGTTTGCCTTGCGGAATTCCTCTTTCAAAAAGTCGATTGAAAATTAGTATTTCAATTTGCTTTTATTTTATAATAAAGTGTGCTATCATTGACTAAATTATAAATTTTCGAGTGAATATGAATCTTTTAAGCAAGTTTTTGAATAGAACGGATTTTTCGGACTACGACGATTTCAGAAGAAACGCGAAACTTTGCGTTCCGTCCGATTTCAACTTCGGATTTGACGTCGTGGACGAATACGCAAGGCTTTGTCCCGAAAAACGCGCCCTTGTATGGTGCAATCAGAAAGGCGAAGAAAAAGTCATCACCTTTGGCGAAATGAAAGAATTGTCGCTGAAAATGTGCAACGTCATTTCGTCGTACGGCGTGAAAAAAGGCGACTTCGTAATGAGTATGCTCAACCGTCGTTGGGAATACTGGGTACTTGTCGTGGCGTGCTGCAAAATGGGTGTCGTCCTTATCCCCGCAACGCACATGCTCACCCCGAAAGACGTCGCGTACCGCGTGAACGAGGCGGGCGTGAAACTGCTGTTTGCGACGGAAGAAGAAGACGTTGCGGAACATATCTCGCTTGCCCTTCCCGATTGCAAAAACCTGAAAGGCGTATTGTCGGTAAACGGCGCGCACTTCGACAACCTTGACGAAAAACTTGAAAACGCTCCTGCGGAATTTTCCTTCGACGCGCGCCCCAACCCCCGCGATCTGATGCTCGTATATTTCACTTCGGGCACGACGGGTATGCCCAAAATGGTCATGCACGACTTTTTGTATCCTTTGGGACACGTCTTCACCGCAAAATACTGGCAGGACGTCGTCGACGACGGCTTGCACTTCACTATGGCGGAAACGGGCTGGGCAAAATGCAGCTGGGGCAAAATCTACGGTCAGTGGATATCGGGCACGGCGGTTTTCGCCTACGACTACCACGGCAGATTTACCCCCACGGACGTCTTGCCGCTTGTGAAAAAATACGGGATAACGACTTTTTGCGCCCCGCCCACGATTTACAGATTTTTGGTGAAAGAAGACTTGTCGAGTTTCGATTTATCCTCGATAAAACATTGCTCCACCGCCGGCGAAAGTTTGAATCCCGAAGTGTTCAAACAGTTTGAAAAAGCGACCGGGCTCAAAATTTACGAAGGTTTCGGTCAGACCGAAGGCACGGTAATGCTGGGCACGTTCAAATATTTGTCCCCCGTCACGGGCAGTCTCGGAAAGCCCAGCCCCCTGTACGACGTGCGCCTTATCGACGACGACGAAAACGAGGTTAAACCCGGCGAAGAAGGCGAAATCGCCATACTGAAATCGGAAAATCAGTGCGGACTCGTCGCGGGCTACTTCAAGGACGAGGCGCGCACCGCCGCCCTTAAAAACGACGTTTTCTTCCACACCGGCGACCTTGCCTATCAGGACAAAGACGGCTGGTTCTGGTACGTCGGAAGAAAGGACGATATCATCAAATCGTCGGGCTACCGCATCGGACCTTTCGAGGTCGAAAGCGCGCTTATGGAACACCCCGCGGTGTTGGAATGTGCAATCACCGCCGTCCCCGACGACCTGCGCGGACAAATCGTGAAAGCGACAATCGTCCTGACCAAAAACTATCAGCCGTCGGACGCCCTTATCAAGGAACTGCAAAACCACGTGAAAAAGGTAACCGCGCCGTATAAATACCCGCGCATCGTGGAGTTTGTGAAAGAACTTCCGAAAACGACGTCGGGCAAAATCCGCCGTGTGGAAATCCGCGAAAACGACAAAAAATAATAATATCCATTTCGGTATATCCCAAACAAAAAAACTCCGCCGTTGCGGAGTTTTTTAATGCGGTTTTTGTGCGTTTTTTGTGCGGTTTTGTGCGGTTTTGCGCGGTTATTTTTTGTTGTCGCGGTCGTCTTTGCGCTTTTTCGCTTCCATTATGTTGACAAAAAAGATTATGCCCACAAGCACGACAAGCCCGACCAGAATCCACACTTTGTAGGTGTTGAAAAAGATCTGCACCTTTTCCCAAAGCGTTTGTGCCTGAGCGATTTTTTCCTCAAAATTTTTGATTGTGTCGCCGATTGCGGACAGTGTGATTTCTTTCATTATTCTTCAACGCGGATAAGCGCGGCGACGTTTTTCACGCCGTCAAGAGCGGTGATTTCTTTCAACGCTTTTTCAATGATTTTCTCGTGGCTCAGGTGCGTGACGAAGATAATGTCCGTCTTTGAATTGACGTTTTCTTCGTTCTGAAAAACCTTTTCGATACCGATTTTGTTTTTGCCGAAAACGGTTGAAATTCTGCCCAGAATTCCTTCGCGGTCGGTGGCGCATATACGGACGTAATACTTGCTCTTAAAATCGGTGATAAAGTCCGAATCGCGACTTGAACCGTCGTTTTTGAACGGTAAATAGCGTGGTTTGCGCTGATGCGCCGCATAAATAATATCGCTGACGATTGCGCTGCCGGTGGGCAGATCGCCCGCGCCCCTGCCGTAAAGCATAATATCGCCGACGCTGTCGCCGACAAGATACACAGCGTTGAAACTGCCCGACACCGCCGCAAGCGGATGGCTGCTTTTAATAAAAGCGGGATGCACGCGCGCCTCGATTTTTCCGTTGTTGTTTTTGCTGATTGCAAGGAGTTTCAGCGTGTAGCCGAGTTTCTTGCCCGTATTTATGTCGTCCACGGAAATCTTCGTAATGCCCTCGCGATACACCCTTTGTACGGGCACTTTTTTGTGATATGACAGCGTGGACAGAATCGACAGTTTGTACGACGCGTCAAAGCCTTCGACGTCGGCTGTCGGATCGAATTCGGCATATCCGAGTTCCTGCGCGGATTTCAGCGCGTCTTCGTACGACGTGCCGTTTTCGCTCATCGCCGATAAAATATAGTTCGTCGTGCCGTTTATTATGCCCTTAATCGACAAAATCGTATTTGCCTGCATGCCTTCGGTAATCGTGCGGATTATGGGCACGCCGCCGACGCAACTCGCCTCGAAATACAGCCCCGCCTTGCCGCGTTTTGCCGCCGCTTCGAGTTCGTGCCAGTGTTTTGAAAACAATTCCTTATTTGCGGTGACGATGCTTTTGCCCGCTTCCAGAGCCTTGATAAGGAACGTCCTTGCGGGTTCGATACCGCCGAAAAACTCGCAAACTATCGAGATATCTTTGTTATTTACGACGTTGTCGATGTCGGTTGAAACGATGTCGGGATTTACGCCCAACTCTTCAACCCTTTTCATGTTGCGTTCAAGCACGTGCAGGACTTCGATATCGAGCCCTTCGTACTTTTTGAAAGCTTCGTGGTTTTTTTCCAGAATCTTATAAGTGCCGCCCCCGACCGTACCCAGTCCGAGCAGCGCGATGCCGACTTTTTTCATTCGTTATTACCTTCTTTATTCATATCGTACAAAATTTTAAGCCCTTTGAGAGAAAGCGAGCGGTCAACGACGTCGATAATCGACTTATCCGCGTTGACGACAAGTTCCGACAAACCGCCCGTCGCGATGACTTTCGCATCTTTCATAAGCGGATTTTCGCGGAATTTTCTGACAATGTAGTCAACCTGCCCCGCATATCCGTAAACCGCGCCCGACTGCATACCCTCGATTGTGGAACGGGCAATCGCGTCTTTCGGCGGAACAAGTTCGAAACGGGGAAGTTTCGCGGCGGTGTTCACAAGGCTTTCCGACGCGGTTTTGACGCCGGCGCAAATCGCGCCGCCCAAAAACGTGCCGTCTGCCGTCACCGCGTTGAACGTCGTCGCGCTGCCGAAATCCACAACGATAAGCGGCCCGCCGTATATAAAGTGCGCCCCGACCGCGTCGACGATCCTGTCCGCGCCGAGTTCGATGGGGTTGTTATATTTGATTTTCAAACCCGTTTTAAGCGTGGCGTCCACGAAGACGGGCTTTTTCTTCATATAGTACGTGCACATATGCTCCACCGTGTAGTTGAGCATGGGAGCGACGGACGACATGATAATGCCGTCGATATCCTGAAATTCAACGCCGACGTTTTTGAACAAGTCGTACAAAATCATTCCGAGTTCGTCCGCGGTGCGCTTTGCCTCGGTTGAAAGACGCCAGCTTTTTTTCAGGACGTCGCCGTCGTACACGCCGAGTTTCATATTCGTATTTCCTACGTCGATAACAAGTAACATTTTTTAATCCTTATCGTGATTTTACGTTATTATACCAAAAGCGCGCGCATTTTACAACTATTATTTTTTAAAACATATATGGTACGCGTTATAAATATAATTTTTATATGCAAAAAGTAAAATGGCTTTACGCCGCGTTTTTCGCGCTTTCGTTTGCGCTTATCGTGGAATGGACGGGAAGTTTCACCGTGCAAAGAAACCTATCCTGGTTTTTTGGGCTGAATCTTCCGGTGTTTTGGTTGGACGCGACGGCGTTCACGGCGTTGTTCTCGGCCGCGACGGCACTTGAAGCGTTCGTCGTGTCCGACGCGCTCGTCAAAGACGCGGTAAATCCGACATTCGGCTTGTATGCGTCGGTCAAGTTTTCGTCCGCATTGTTCCTTGCGCTGTTTTTCGCGGCAAGAAATCCTCTTTTGGGACTTGTCACAATGACTGTCACTTTGGCGTTAATGTGGATTTTTTGTATTTTTATTCTGCGATCCCGCGCGGGAAAACTTGCAAAAGCCGCCGTTCCCGTCCTGCTTTTATGGTATTCGTATCTGTGGTCGCTGTCCTACGCCGTCGCGATTATAAATTAAAAAAAGGACGGCGCCGCCCGCCGTCCCGAAAAAATGGTGCTTTTATGTATTATTTGCACCCGCCGCCACCGCCGCATCCGCAGCAGCAACACAAAATCACAAGCCACGGCCAGAAGCCGTACGCTCCGCCGCCGCATCCGCAACCGTCGTTGCAACCGCCGCCGCATCCGCCGCAGCAGCAAAGAAGGATAAGAATCCATAACATACAGTCACAGCCCGAACCGCCGCCGAAAAAGTTTCCGTTCATAGCACAACCTCCCTTTCATACTCGATAACCGCAAGGATTATCTATACTTCACAATACGCAAACTTCATTTTTTTTGTTACATAAAACCTTGCCCGTCGGCGTTTCGCTTGACTTTTTATTAATATGTAAATAGAATATAAATAAACTTTTTTATGAGGTATGCGTTTATGGCAAATCTGACAATGGATAAACTCGTCGCGCTTGCGAAAAACCGCGGCTTCGTCTTCCCGGGAAGCGAAATTTACGGCGGTCTTGCAAACACCTGGGACTACGGTCCTTTGGGCGTCGAACTTAAAAACAATATCAAAAAAGCGTGGTGGAAAAAATTCATCACCGAAAGCGAATATAACGTAGGTCTTGACTGCGCGATTCTTATGAATCCGAAAGTCTGGGAAGCAAGCGGACATATCGGCGGTTTTTCCGACCCTCTTATGGACTGCAAAGCGTGCAAATCCCGTCATCGCGCCGACGACCTTATCGAAAACTGGAACGCCAAAAAAGGTATCACCCTTAACATCGCCGGCTGGACGAACGAACAGATGGAAGAATATATCAGGGAAAACAAAATCCCGTGCCCGATCTGCGGCAACTCCGACTTCACCGGCGTGAGAAAATTCAACCTTATGTTCAAAACTTTCCAGGGCGTCACGGAAGACACGACAAGCACCGTGTACCTTCGTCCCGAAACCGCGCAAGGTATCTTCGTAAACTTCAAAAACGTGCAGCGCACCACAAGAGCGAAAGTGCCTTTCGGTATCGGACAAATCGGCAAGTCTTTCAGAAACGAAATTACCCCCGGCAACTTCATCTTCCGCGTCCGCGAGTTTGAACAGATGGAACTTGAATTCTTCTGCAAACCCGGCACCGACCTTGAATGGTTCGATTACTGGAAAGAACACTGCAAAAATTGGCTTTACGGCCTTGGAATCAAGGAAGAAAACCTGCGCCTGCGCGACCACGATAAGGAAGAACTTTGCTTTTACAGCCGCGCCACGACCGACTTCGAGTTCAGATTCCCGTTCGGCTGGGGCGAACTTTGGGGCGTTGCCGACCGCACCGACTACGACCTTAACTGCCATCAGCGCGTCAGCGGCGAAAATATGGACTATGTCGATCCCGTCACGAACGAAAGATATATTCCTTACGTTATCGAGCCGTCGCTGGGCGTCGAGCGTATGTTCCTTGCCGTGCTTTCAAACGCCTATGACGAGGAAGAAGTCGACGGCGATACCCGCGTTGTTTTGCATTTGCATCACGCTCTCGCGCCGTATAAGGTTGCGGTGCTTCCTTTGCAAAAGAAACAACTTGGCGACAAAGCGACGGAAATTTACCGTATGCTTCAAAAGCATTTTTCCTGCACGTACGACGAAAGCGCAAGCATCGGCAAACGTTACCGCCGTCAGGACGAAATCGGCACTCCTTTCTGCGTGACGGTTGACTTCGACACCCTTGACGACGACACCGTAACCGTGCGTGAACGCGACAGCATGGCGCAAATCAGAATGCCTGTCGATAAACTTGTCGAATATCTGGAAAAAGAACTCGCTTACTAAGATAAAATGATAAAAGGCTCGGTTTACTGAGCCTTTTTGTATGATTAAAGATGTTATTCGGTCGTTTACTTAAACAAATCAGAAAAAGAAAAGGCTCTATACCAGCCAGCAACTTGCCGACGCTTTGCACGTCTCCCGCAGCACTTACAGCCGCTACGAAAACGACTTAAAGGACGTGGAGCCCGACATACTTTTGGGCCTTGCGGATTTTTACGACACCACGGTCGACGACTTCCTGCTCTGGAACGCGCTTATCAAGTCGCCCGATTATCCGATGAACGTCAACAAATTAAGGCGACTTGGAAAATTAAAATAATTTTTCGACGATCATTTCTTTCAGTTTATTCACGCCGTCCCCGGTTTTTGCCGAAATCACGACGGCGTTTTTTTCGTCTGTGGAAAAGCCTGCGTTTTCGTCAGCTTTGTTATAAACCGTTATCATCGGCGTGTCGGTAACGCCCAGCGACGTGAGGACGTCTTTCACGACTTTTTCCTGTCTTTCAAGGTCCTTTGAACTGCAATCCGCAACGTGCAGAATAAGGTCGGCGTACGTTGCTTCTTCCAGCGTGCTTCTGAAAGCGTCGACGAACTCGTGCGGGAGATTGTCGATGAAACCTACGGTGTCGGTCAGAAGATATTCCTTGCCGATATCGACGAAAATCTTGCGCGTCACGGGATCGAGCGTTGCGAAAAGTTTGTCTTCCGCCTTGACACCCGCTTTCGTCAGAAGGTTCATCAGCGTGGACTTTCCGGCGTTTGTATACCCGACGATGGCAACGGTTTTTATGCCCGATTTTTTGCGGCGTTCACGGCGCAAATCCCTTTCTTTTTTCAGAATTTCGATGCGTTCCGACAGTTCGTAAATGCTGCGGCGGATACGCCGTCTGTCGGTTTCGAGTTTGGTTTCGCCGCTTCCTTTCGTCGCTGCGCCGCCGGAGCCCCCTCCGCCGATCCTCGACAATTCTTTGCCTTGTCCCAAAAGTTTCGGCAAAGTATATTTCATCATCGCGAGTTGAACTTGAAGTTTGCCCTCGTTCGAGGTTGCGTGCCGCGCGAAAATTTCAAGAATGAGCATCGGACGGTCGATGACCTTCGTGCCGACGTATTCTTCGATATTGTTCAGTTGACTTCCCGTGAGCATGTTGTTGAAAATGACGAATTCCGCATTTTTCACCTGCACGAGTCGTTTAATTTCTTCAAGTTTACCAAGCCCCGCGCAATAGCCCTTGTCGGGATTTTGTTTTTGAGTAACCGCGCCTTTGACTTCAAGTCCCATCGTGTCGGCGAGTCGTTTCAGCTCCTCGATTTCGACGTCGAGGTCGCTGCCCGTGCCGACGTTTACAAGGATTGCCCCGCGCGTTTCGGGCGTATTGTCGACAACGTCGGGGATCACCGATTTTCTTTCGTATTCGGTGATTTTCGAAATCATTTCGGCGTCGTCGATTTTTGCCGCGGACTTAAAATAAAACCTGTCGATTTTTTTGCCGTTGATAAAAGCGACTTCGACGTCGTTCGCCCTTCCGTGCAACACGCCGACGGCAATCATTGCGTCAAGGCGCATCGACGTGAGCGCGGACGTGTCCATATCCGACAGTTTTCCGCTTCCTTTCGGGTGAGTATGCACGCATCTCACGCCCTGAAAACGTTTGTCGCTGCGCTTCAACGAAAAATCTTCCAGCGATACCGTGCCGCTGTCGCCCACTCCCACCGCGACGACCTGTCCGTTTCTTGAGACGAACACGCAAATCTCGCGGTTGATTTTTTCGGTAATTTCGGCAATAGTCGAAAGAACCGTCCTGTCGATAAGAAGGTTTTTGTCGTACGCCCCGATAAGAGCGTCAAGCCGCGCAAGCACGGTTTGTTTTATTCCTTTCGTATTGCCGTAAACCATAATAAAATCCGTTAAGCCCTGGTGGAGTAGTTGGGGCTTTCTTTCGTAATCGTGATGTCGTGCGGATGGCTTTCGATAAGCGATGCGTTGGAAATTCTGACGAATTCCGCCGTGGTACGCAGTTCTTCGATGTTATGTTTTCCGCAGTAGCCCATACCGGAGCGGATACCGCCGACCATCTGATAAACGACGTCAGCAAGGCTTCCCCTGTAAGGTACGCGTCCCTCGACGCCTTCGGGAACGAGTTTTCTCGCGTCTTCGCTGTCCTGGAAGTATCTGTCTTTGCTGCCCGCCGCCATTGCGGAGATACTGCCCATTCCGCGGTAGACTTTAAAACTTCTTCCCTGGAACATTTCGATGTCGCCGGGGCTTTCCATAGTTCCCGCAAACAGACTTCCGATCATGACCGCCGCCGCGCCCGCACCGATTGCTTTCACGATGTCGCCGCTGAATTTGATACCGCCGTCGGCGATGACTTTCTTGCCGTATTTGTCGGCAGTTTCGGCGCAGTCCATAACCGCCGTGATTTGCGGCACGCCGATACCCGCGATGACGCGCGTCGTACAGATACTGCCGGGGCCCATACCGACTTTTATGATGTCCGCGCCCGCTTCAATCAGGTCGCGCGTGGCTTCCGCCGTTGCGACGTTACCCGCGATGACGGGAAGGCAAGGGAATTTCTTTTTGATTTTTTTGACCGTTTCGATAACGATCGCGTTGTGTCCGTGCGCCGTATCGACGGCGATTACGTCGACTTTGTTTCTGACGAGTTCTTCAACCCTTTCCATCGTGTTGTTCGCGATGCCGACCGCCGCTCCCGCAAGCAGTCTGCCGCCCGCGTCCTTTGCGGAGTTGGGATACTGAATGGCTTTTTCGATGTCTTTGATGGTGATAAGCCCTTTCAGATTGAAATCGGCGTCGACGATGGGCAGTTTTTCGATGCGGTGCTCGCCAAGAATTTCTTTCGCCTCTTCAAGCGTGGTGCCGACGGGCGCGGTCACAAGGTTTTTCCACGTCATTATATTGCCGATGGGCTGGTTGTAATTTGTCTCGAATTTAAGGTCGCGGTTGGTAAGAATACCCACGAGTTTCCCTTCTTTCGCGATAGGAACGCCGCTGATTCTGTACTTTGCCATAAGCGCGACCGCTTCGGTAACGAGGTTGTCCGGCCCAAGGTAAAACGGATCGGTAATGACGCCGTGTTCGCTGCGCTTCACTCGGTCTACGTGCGCCGCCTGTTCTTCGATTGTCAGGTTTTTATGAATGATACCGACGCCGCCTTCCCTTGCCATCGCGATTGCCATCTGGGATTCGGTAACGGTATCCATGCCCGCGCTCAGAAGCGGAATGTTGAGTTTAAGCCCTTTTGCAAGTTCCACCGACAAATCGACGTCTTTGGGAAGCACGTCGCTGCGCTTGGGGATAAGCAAAACGTCGTCAAAAGTTAAACCTTCCTTCAAAATCTTTGCCATTTGTACACCTCGTTAAAAATTATTTTCGGAAAATTTGTAAATTTTTCTTATGTTATAATATATGGGATTAAAAGTCAACGGATTTTTTGATTTTGCCGTCACGTTTTTTGAAAATTACGAAAACCGATAAAACGATTACGATAAGTATGCCCATTCCCGACACGACGGGATAATAATAATCGACGATATTCTCAAAAGAGAACAACCCTACAAACGGAAGCGACAAAAGCGTGACGAAAACGACGCCCGCGGTTTTCTTTTTTTCGCACGGCGCGATTATTTCCGCCGCCGTTTCAAGCGCGGATACCATCGTCGTAAATACCGAAAGAAGTATCACCGCGCCCGCCGCGTATTTAAGCCCGACTTTGTCCGCCGCGACATATACGGGCATTTCGCCGCCGCTCTTTTTCACGACAAGCGTGATAAGCGCAAGCATCGTCGCCATAACGACCGCAGTCGCGCACCCCGACGCCCAAATTGACTTCTTCGTCGCGGTTTTTCCAAGCCTTATCATCACGCCCATCGACAACATAACGTTCATCGCGGCGTACGTTATCCCGTTGAAAAAGTTGTATGCGCCGCTTGCTTTTTCTTTGTCGGAATATACGAAAATCACTATTGTCAGAAGAAGTATCACAGGCACCGCGACAGAGTTCAGCCCCTTCATGAACCTTAACCCGTTTGCAGCGATGAAACCCGCCGCGACAACCCACGCCGCACTTGTGTATTTAATATCAAATATTTTCACAAAAAGGGTTTCAACACCCGAAAACATTGCTATAAAAGTGATATATGCACAAATAAACATACATACATCATAAAGTACTTTTGCCTTATTCTGCAACATATGTTCATTGATTCTATCGTTAAATTTTGCGCCGATTGCCAAAAAATACGCGTTAAAAAGTCCCAGTAAAATCCCCGAAAAAATCGGCACGGCAATGCTTGATCTTCCGAAATACAACAATACTTCCTGCCCCGTTGCAAACCCCGCGCCGATGACCGTCCCGATAAACACGGCGGCGCATTTCAATCCTTCTTTCATAAAATAACCCTATGCCTTGCGACACAGGGTTATGAATAAATAACATTATGAATATTCAGTTTTTCGTTTCGTCGTTTTCGGGATTTTCGCCGTTTTCCCCGATATGATTTATGTACTTGTAATAGGGATCGTCCGAAAAATCTTTTTCTTCCGTCATCTCCCCGCCAAGTTCTTCGACGGCGTTTCTTATCTCGACAAATTCCACGTAATTTATATCGACCTCGCTTGCGAAACTTTTGAGAATATCGATTGCGGCGGGATCGCCGTATCTTCCGAGAAGCCCCGCGTACGTCGGCACGTCTTCGGCGCGCTGCAACATTGTAACGAGCCAGTAAAACACGTCCTTTCTCCCCTTGAAGTTTGAAAGTACCTCAACGAGAATTCCCTGATCTTTTTCGGGCACGGAGTTTATGATTTCCAATATTTTTTCGGGCACGCAGTCGTCGCCGTCGGACAGATATTCGAAAGCGACCGTTTTCACTTCGTCGGGCATTTCGTCGTTTGTAAGGACGGAAATAAAAATATCTTCGACTTCTTCGTCGTCGATTTCTTTAAGTAAAAGCGCGGCAAGAAGTTTTGCGTCCTTGTTGTTTTCGTACAAAAGCCCGTTCAGGTATTCGGTTGCGCCTTCCGCGCGCACGACCTCGTCACAAATGGTGTCGGTAACTTCGATATTGTTTTCAAGGCATTTCGAAACGTAGTCGAAAATTTCGCCGTCTTCGCGAAGTTCCGCCGCGTACTCTTTCGGCGTTTTGCCGTCAAGGGTTTTGATCCTGACGTTTTCAAACCTGTTGAAAAGCATGCCGAGATCGTCTTCGAGAGCCTCGTGCGAGGAATACTTTTCATTATTTTTCCTTACGGCTTCCTGCACGTAAAGTTCAAACAATTTGTCAAGATTCTCAAATTTCATATTTTTCGTCAACCTCTTTCAATAATTCGACGTATCTCAGATACTTTTCGTCGATGACAGTCATGGGCGTCGAGCGTCTGACGCGGTGCGTGGACAAGTCGCACAAGGCGTCTTTCATCGCAACCATACTGTCAATCGAATTCAACTCTTTCACAAGGTCTTTCGGGCTTAATTCGCTCATTAAAAACCCCGATATTCTTTTCAGTCTTTCGCTCAGCGCGTCTACGGCGGATTTCGGCCTTTGTTCCCGCATAATCACCTGCGAAAAGGCAAAATACGCGGCGGCTTTCACGATGTCGTTTATTCCTTTTTCCCAGCCGTAATCGCCCATTTTCACGATTTTCAGTTTTTCGTCGATATTCGCGACGGCAACCTCGCCCGGCATTGCGTCCGAAAGATAAACCGTCAGCGCAAGGGTTTTGAGATACGGCGACGCATACGGCGAAATAAGCAGTTTTTCGTACATATCGAACATTTGCTTGGAAACGTACGTGGTAAGCCCCGTCATCAGGACGTACACGTTCTGCTCGTTCTCGTTAAGTAACACGTATTCGATATTTCTGTAAGCGTTCTTGTCGTATTTCAGGTAATTCATAAACCCGATGTTGTCCTGCATCTTCATTTTGAGATCGGACAAAATCCGCACGCGTTTAAGCATCACTTCCATATCGCCGTACGGTATAAGACCGTCTTCGCCGTCGTTGATTTTGTCAAGCAACAGACGGGCTTCGAAATTGTCGGGATACAGTCGGACGATTTCCAGAAAAGTCGCGCGGGCGGGCTTGATATATCCGCAGTTGTACTGCGCCTTTCCGTACAGAATCAAAAACTGCGGCTGATACGGAAAGTCGGGCAAAACGTTTTCGACGGCGTCAAGCACTCCTTCGTGGTCGAGCGCAAGACGGCACGCGTCAAGTTTCACCATATATTCCATCGTGTTTTTGGGTTTTTCGGTTTTGATTTCCGAAAACACTTTTTCGGCGTCCGTCTTTTCGTCAAGGAGTTTTAAGGCAATGTAATAATAGCACTTCAACGAAAAGTCGTCGGGCAAGCCTTTAAGCGCGGTTTCGGCGGCAATTTTCATCGACTGCAACCGGTCAAGCGCAAGATAACACATCGCCTTGTTTTTCTCGGCAATGTAATAATATTTCCCGTTTTTCTCGTTTATGTTTTTGAGAAGGTCTAAGGACTCCTGCGGTTTCCCCGTTGAAAACAGTTTGAACGCGTCGGAAATAATCTGCTCGCACTCCGCCGACGGACGGGGATAAACCTGCTTGAATCCGATTTCGGTACGGCGTTTTTCGGGTTTGTCGTCTTCTTCGCCGTCGTCAAAGTTCAGTAGTTTTTCCATAAGTTCCGAAAACTTCATAAAGTCGGGATTTCCGCCAAGCCCTTCCAGATCGTTTATCGTAAGGTTTTTCAGATTTTTCAGGTCTTTTTCTTTGACAAGGTTTTCGCCTCCCTTTTCCTTTCTCGATACGACAAGCCTTAGGTGTCTTTCAAACTCCTGCTCTTCTTCTTCGTCGTCGGGGAAAAGGGTTTCGCCGTCTTCGGTCTGCACCGTCAGAAACTCCGAAAAGTCGTAATCGACGCCGTAAGTATCCTTGTAATATTTTGCAAGGCGGAATTTGCCGTTAACGAGCGCGTTCGAAATAATGCCCTTGATCGCGTCCTTCGACTTTGTTTTTGCATAGGCGGTCATATATGCGACGTTGCTTTCGTTGAAGGCGTTCATATCGGCGTAAATCCGTCCGATGAGAATGAGCGCGTCCTTGTTTTTTTCGTCGCGTTTAACGACTTCAAACAATAAGGTAAGTGCGTCGGCGAAGTTCTCGTCGGCGTAAAGATCGTTTGCGCGGTCTATCTTATATTCGATTGTGTCGTCAAACTTAATAACTTTTGCCATAGTACAAAATAACGGTTTTATGCCTTTGAAAACAACGTATCAACGTCGTTTTTGGTGAAAACGTACTTTTTGTTGCAGAATTGACAAGTAAGTTCCAACTTCCCGTTTTCACGCAGAATATCGTACGCCTCGTCGCGCCCCAAAGACACGACGACTTGTTCAAGCCGCGCCCTATTGCACGTGCATTCGTACGTCGGATACACGTCGGGAAGATAAAAAATATCGAAATGCGAAAAGTATCTGTCGATAATATCTTCGGGCGTCATTTCCTTGAACAGGTCGCTGACGCGCGTGAAATTCGTCAATATATCTTCCATCACCGTGATTGCGTTGTCGTCCGCCCCGGGAAGCGCGCTTACGAATATTCCGCCCGCCGACACGCACTCGTTATCCGCCGCAAGCACGCCGAGCGCCACCGCCGACGGCTGTTGTTCGGACACCGTGAAATAATACGCAAAATCGTTTGCGATTTCCCCGTCGACAATCGGGCATCTTCCCGAATACGGTTCTTTCAGCCCAAGGTCTTTTATGACGCTGATATAGCCGTTTTTGCCGACGCCGCCGCCCACGTCGAGTTTCCCTTTTCCGTTCAGCGGAAGTTCGACCGCGGGGTTTTCGACGTAGCCCCTGACCTTCGCGCCGTAATCGGACAGCACGACGATTCTTCCAAGCGGACCGCCGCCGTTAATCGTAATCGACAATTTTTGTTTGTCGTCTTTAAGTTCCGTCCCCATATACGCGCCGACGATAAGCGTCCTGCCGAGCGCAGCCGCCGCGGTACGGGAAAGAGAGTGAATTTTTATCGCCTTGTCGACAAGTTCCTTTGCGGAAATCACGCTGACGAGAATCGTCTTGTCGAACAGCATAAATCTTTTTATAACGTCCATTATTTTTTCGCAACGACGATAAGTCTGTTGCAACGCTCCGTAAATTTTTTGAATTTTTCGTTAAAAAACCGATAAGAAAAGCCCGCCGCCGTCAATGCGGATTCGACGTCTTTCGTTTTGTGTATATATTGCGATTCGCTTTCGTCAAAGCGGCGATACACGTCGCCGTCCCGCTCGAAAAAGGTCAGATCCATTTTTATTTTTTCGCCCTTTTTCGTGTTTTGCCAAAGGTACGTCAGGTTTTCGTCGTCCTCGTAAAAAAGGTTGTTTCCGAGTACGTTTTCAAGTTTATTGGCGGAACTCACGTCAAAAATAAAAATACCGCCGTCGTTCAACGCGGAGTAAATTTCATTAAACGCCGCCGCCAGGTTTTTCCCTTTGACGTAATTGAATCCGTCGCAGACAGCCGTCACGAAATCGCACTTTTTTTCAAGATGTAAATCGTTCAGGTCGGAAAAAACAAACGGCACGTCAAGGCGTGCTTTTCTTGCTTTTTCGGTCGCTTTTTCAAGCATTTCGGGCGAAACGTCGCCGCCGACGACCTTGAACCCGTTGCGTTTAAGGCGGATTGCCATTTCGCCGCTGCCGGACGCCAGATCGTATCCGAACCCGCCCCAAACGTCTTTCAGATTTTCAAGGGCGAACTTTTCGTACGCGTCGTAGTCAAAGTCGCCCATCAAATCGTCATAATACTTTGCAAGTATCTCGTACAATTATTTTTTTCCGCCTTTTGCCTTTTTTCCGTTCCGGTTTTCCGCGGGAGTGCCGTTTGCGTTTGCGACGGGTTTTTCGGTTTCCGCCGTTACGGGTGCCGTGACCGCGTTTTGTTTTGCCTTTTTATCTTTCTTCGACGACGGTTTTTGCTGCGTCATCATATAAAGCGGGGTAAGCACGTTATCGAGCGCCCATTGCGAAAACGCCGTGAACGTAAGCCCGTACAAAGTCGTGCCGAACATCATCATCACGACAAGCCAGATTATCGAGAAGAAGCTGCTCTTGACAAAGAACAACGCAATCGGCACAAGGCATACAAGGAACAACGGCAGGCCTATCGGCGCAAGTTTCACGCTGAAAAGGATTGAGTTTTTGACCTGTTTTAGGAAAGGCAAGTCGACTTCCGCAATCATCGGCAGAAGTTGCATGTTGACGTAAAGCAGCAAAAACTCAACAAGACACACGACGATTATCATCACCCAGTGTCCGGCGTTGAGCGCACCCATCACCTTCAATTTCAGGAAGAATACGAACGCGCTGCCGAGCGCAAGCACGAGAAGCGAATCGACAAGCATAACGATAAGGTATTTCCACCAATATTTTTTGACGCCTTTGAAGAAGGTTTTCGTGATTTTTTCAACCTTTTCGCCCCACATAAAGGCTTTCAGACAGTTGAACGCGCCCGCCATACCGATAAACGTAATCGTGATTGCGGGGACAAGCAGATAAAACACGATCTGCCACGCGTCGTATACGGCAATCTGCGCCTGTTGCAGGGTGTCCGCCCCGCCCGGGAACGCCATGCCGACGTTGCCCATAAAATCGAACTTCGACGTCGCAAGGCTCGTGAAATAATTACTGCACCAATAAAGCACGAAAAAGAGCGGGATCGCAAACAGCAAAAACCACGCGTTCACTCTCATGAGCGAGTTCATTTCGCCGCTCATCACCGCAAAAACCTGTTTCACGCGGCCCTTAGGATATACCCCCTTCGGTTCTTCCGCGCGGATTTCGGGCCCGAGCGAAAGTTTTTTATACAAAGGGCTTAATTCTTCCTTTTTGTTTTTATTGTTCGTTTTATTAGTTTTGTTCATTTTTTGCTCCGACATTTGTTGTCTTTCTATTTTACACTATAAAAAGAAATATATCAAGAATTTATCGCGGAGTTTTGTCGGCTTTTGACACGAATCGACGAAAAATAATACTATGTATATATCAGCATTTGACAAAGTCTCTTTCGTGTGTTACCATATTAAACTATTAAAGAGGTTATTCGAACCTTTCCGATTTTGGAGGTATCTATGAAAAAATATAACGTGGCGGTTGTCGGCGCAACGGGTATGGTCGGCAATAAATTCCTGGAAGTTTTAGCGGAAAGAAACCTTCCCGTCGAAAACTATTATCTTTACGCAAGCGCGAAAAGCGCCGGTAAGGTGATTGATTTCATGGGAAAACCGCACACCGTTATCGAACTCACGAAAGAAAACGTCGTCGATAAAAAAATCGACATCGCGTTGTTTTCCGCGGGCGCAAGCGTTTCAAGGGAATTCGCCCCGATTTTTGCAAGTATCGGCGCAACCGTTGTCGACAACAGCAGCTGCTGGCGTATGGACGAGAACGTTCCCCTTGTCGTGCCCGAGGTCAACCCCGAAGACGTCAGATGGAACAAAGGCATCATCGCCAACCCGAATTGCAGCACGATTCAGGCTATGGTGGCATTAAAACCCCTGCACGACAAATATACTATTAAAAGAGTGGTTTACAGCACTTATCAGGCGGTTTCCGGCGCGGGCGTTCAGGGCTACAACGACCTTAAAGACGGCATAAACGGCGTACCGCCCAAAAAGTTCAATCACCAGATCTTCGCAAACTGCCTGCCGCAAATCGACGTGTTCTGCGACAACCACTACACCAAGGAAGAAATGAAAATGGTCAACGAAACGCGCAAAATTCTGCACGCGCCCGATATGCGAATCACCGCAACCACCGTCCGCGTCCCCGTTTTCCACGGCCATTCCGAAAGCATAAATATCGAGTTTGAGAAACCTTGCGACCTTAAAGGCGTGTTCGAATGCCTTGAAAACGCCCCGGGACTCGTCGTCATCGACGATATCGCAAACTGCAAGTACCCGATGCCCGTCGATATCGAGAATACCGACCCCGTTTACGTCGGTCGTATCCGCATCGACGACAGCGTCGACAGCGGCGTCAATATCTGGTGCGTCGCCGATAACATAAGAAAAGGCGCCGCAACCAACACGGTTCAGATTGCCGAATTGCTTATAAAGGAAAATCTCGTTTAATTCACGATTTCACAAAAGTTTAATAACCCGAATCGGTAATAATCTTTTAAGAAGGTCAAGGCGAAAATGTCAATTTTCAAAGGCTGCGCTACCGCGCTTGTTACCCCGTTTTCCGATTCGGGCGTCGATTACGATTCTCTCGGGCGCCTCATCGATTTTCAGATTGAAAACGACGTGGGCGCTCTTGTTATACTCGGCACCACGGGCGAAGCCGCAACGATGTCGGAAGACGAAAAAATCGACGTCGTGAAGTTTTCGGTAAAAGCCGCGGACGGGCGCGTTCCCGTCATCGTCGGCAGCGGCTCGAACGACACGAAATCGGCTGTGCGACTTAGCCGACTTTTCTCGTCGCTCGGCGCGGACGCCCTGCTTGTCGTTACGCCGTTTTACAACAAATGCACGCAAAGCGGACTTGTCGCGCATTACTCGGAAATCGCAAATTCCGTCGATAAACCCGTTATCGTTTACAACGTGCCGGCGCGCACCGGCGTCAACGTTCTGCCGGAAACTTTCCGAAAACTTGCAAAAATTAAAAACGTCGTCGCCATCAAAGAAGCGGCGGGGGATCTTTCGCAAATGTCCGACACGATAATGCTGTCGGGCGACGCGGACGTCTTTTCAGGCGACGACAACCTTACCGTCCCCGCAATGTGTATGGGGGCATCGGGCGTTATCTCCGTCGCGGCGAATCTGTTCCCGAAATTCGTGTCAGATATGACAAAAACCGCCCTTCTCGGCAACTACGACAAAGCGGCGAAAATGCAGTTGAAACTCAACCCGCTGATACACGGATTATTTTCGGAAGTCAACCCCATCCCCATAAAATACGCGCTCAATAAATTCGGGCTTTGCAAGAATATTCTGCGCTTGCCGCTCACAACAATGTCAAAAGCGAATTCCGACAAATTAGACGTTTTAATTGACGATTTTTTAAGTTAAAGTATGATAAACGTCATATTAAACGGCGCGTGCGGCAGGCTCGGCACAACGTTTCAAAAGGTTGCAAAAGAAGCGACGGACGTAAATATCGTTGCCGGCGTCGACGTAAACCGCACGGGAATTTCAACGGGTTTTCCGCTGTATAAAAACATTAAAAACGTTGCCGTTCCCGCGGACGCAGTGGTCGATTTTTCAACGCCCGCCGCACTTTCCGACGTGCTCGAATATTGCGTCGGTAATAACATGAAACTTCTTGTCGCAACGACGGGACACTCCGAAATCCAAAACGAAAAAATCGCGGCTGCCGCCAAAAAAATAGCCGTTTTCAAGGCGGCGAATTTAAGCCACGGCGTGTACGTTTTGTCGCGCCTTGTTGCGCTCGCGGCGTCACTACTTGACGGCTTCGACGTCAACGTCACGGAAATCCACCACAAGAAAAAACTCGACGCCCCGTCCGGCACAGCCAAAATGCTCGCGGACGTTATAAAGTCGTCTTGCGTTGACGAAAACACGCCGGACGTTTCGATAAATTCGATCCGCGGCGGCACGGCAGTCGGTAAACACGAAATCTCGTTTTTCGGCAATTACGAAACCCTGACTCTCACCCACGAAGCCTGTTGCAAGGACGTTTACGCCGTCGGCGCTCTCCGCGCCCTTCGCTTCCTTATGACAAAAAAAGTCGGACTTTTTTCATCGTCCGACCTGTAAAATTTCCGTTTCCTTATCCCATTATGCTTTTCGGATAGTCGCTTCTTCACAAAGTATTTGCCGCGCATTACTTTTTTATTTCTTGCGGCTGTCGGAATTAAAGGATTTTTGCAAAATTGCCGCAATATGGTTGCCAAATCCGGCGAAATGTTGTATATTACACACGTTGGGCATTTCCCCGACGTAATCAGATTGGAGAGATATCGAAGAGGTCATAACGAGCCGCACTCGAAATGCGGTCGTCAGGAAACTGGCGCAAGGGTTCGAATCCCTTTCTCTCCGCCAAACAGAGTCGCGTTTGAACCCGCGGCTCTGTTATTTTTGTATTAAGGGGGTTGCCGGTATCATAATCAATACCAAAGTTTATATTCCCCAATGGTCAGACTTCTACTTGACGCAGAAAAGAGATGAACACGGCAACTATACAAAATAGACGGCTTACTGCCGTCTATTTTCGTTTCTAACAGCAAATTAATTTGCCTGATGATTTAATTTGCTATTATATGAAACTTTTTTAGGATGGATTATCTTTTAAGTGCAAAATCAAAGAAGGCAAGTATAACAATAGATTATCCAATATCTCCTCTTTATTACATAAATAGTCGGCAATCAAACGCAAATTCAGCCATAACAATATAAGTTTAGCAGCGGAAAACTCGTCCACTTCAATCAATTCTTTATCATAATCTCCATGCACTATAGAATTTCGATGTATAACCCCTTCAACCGGATTCGTTGAAACTACCTTGGCGTAATATTTATTTACTTTTTCCCAAGCCGTTTCCATCCATAAATCATCAAGGCTGTTAATCAGTTTATCAATTTTGTTTGCTCTTTGCAATCCCTTTTTATATGAATGTTTTTTCTCTATAATTCCTTCGTAAGCGTTTGCCGCTTTTTTATGCTCGCTATCTAAAAGCGCAAAAAGGTTTCTGACAGCACTTCTATAAAACCCGCTATTTATCAATTCAATCGTAACAAAAATATCTTCTTGCTTTCTTTTCATTGATATACCTGGATTGTCCATTTGAAGTAATGGAGACAATAGTATTTGCAATCCCGTGCAGTCATCACAACACAATGATTCAAGAATGGCACAACCATTGATTTCACTATTAAGTAATGGAATATCCGGAGTTTCTAAATAGTATAACAAAATTCCTTCATCCGCATAAGCTGCCATTTTATCTTTATATTCGCTTGAAAACAATTTTTCCCTATCTTCTTTTAATTTTATTTCAAAATCCGAAAATGCGACCATATATTCGTACAATGATTGAGTTAATAAAGGCGTCAATTCTTCATTTTTGCGTAATTCCTCGATTTCTTTCATCTTACTGTTTATTTCTTCCAATTTGTTAGGGTTATTTAAAGCAATATCAAGCGCATTTCCGACTATGTCAAGTTTAGTTTCCCCCTTAGATAGAGACTCTTTATATTCAGGAAATTTCTCAAAAAACTTTTCAGTTCCTATACGTAAAAATTCAACTGATTGATCCGTATATTTATAAAACTCCGCCTTTTTATCTCTCATTATCCGAGATAATTTATCTTGCTCTTGTATTGCGGCTACAACCCCTGGCGTTCTACATTGTTCGTATTGTTTTATTATTAACTCTAATACTTTTTCATTCATATTTAAAACAACCTCATACTCAAAAAATTTACGGTTCTCTTCGCCGCTAAATATTTTCTGAAACCTCAATAGTTTCCTGAAAAATAGAATCATTAAATTTGTCGGAAATTTCAACAGTCACAGACGGAAAATCATATTTTTTAAATTCTTCTCTATATCTTGCCCTCATTTTTTCTAAACATTTTTCCTCTAATACAAACAACCCGGCAAGCGCTCCTAAAACATTTTTTTGCTTAGCTTGTCTAATGTTCCTTTCTGATATCTTAAATTCGTTGGCACTTAAAGAAAATATTAATCTTTTATGTTTGACATCTATATATCCATTCCACCAATATGGACATATTAATTTGTTTTCTCCATTTACTTGTCTTATACCTATATTCTTCCAAGGTATAATCTCCATTTCATAAATCTGTAATCTAACTTTAACATCTTTAAAATTCGAGTCGTGAGAAGTTATTAACTGAATATAATCATACATATCATGAACTTCAGCTTGACTATCATACTCATAGCATAGCCTTTTAATAACCACATCGACCTCAGCACAAATAGCTTGAAGAAGAATATTGTATTGTATTGAGTAGGCATTCTCATTATCTTTAGAGAATGCCACATATTTCTCCGTTTCTAAAACCAACTTTTCCAATGCTATATATTGTTTCCAAAAATCATGATAGAAAGTTAATTCTTCTTTTGATGCTTTACGAACTAATTCATCATAATTCATATTTTACATCTCCCTAAATCTTCAGCGATTTACTATATTATACCACAAATTTTTATTAAATGAAATTGAATAGACCTATAACAAATGGCTTGACGCTCCAAATTTTGCCGTTTCGTGGCGGCTATCGTAGCACAGATTTCGCAGAAGTCAATGCGAAAAAATATCGCTTAAAAATCAAATATATTTTAACTCCGAAGCCGGGAAGAAATTTCTTCTCGGCTTTTTCTTTGCTTTGAAAATCTAACAACTCCAACTCAATATTTTTTCTTGATGCGTTGACTTCTGTTTTTCATCACTTCCAATGAACAGACCTATACTCAATCAATGCTACCTCTGCCTCTGCCGAAAGGCAAAATAAATTTGGAGGTAAATCCTATGGAAAACAAAGTTTCCCAAATTCCTGAATTCAAGAGGTATTATCTCTCGGAATTCGAACTCTATGACGGTGAAGAATTCATCACTTTCAACATCGTAGGAATCGATGCTGCCAAGAATGAAATCCGGATAGCCGTTACCAACAGGGGCAAAATAAGCGTTATCACTTATTACCTTCTGACAGATAAAAACGGCAGACTGTATTTCGAGTACGGCGCCATGTTTGAACATGTCCATCTGGACGACTTCGAGGAGGTTGCATAATGAAACTTACTCTTGCTAACATCAAAGAACTCAAACGTAATTCCAACAGCCCGCTCTTGAAGCGGGTTTGCAATTATGTCATAGACCGTTGGAGTGAATATGACGACAAAAAACACATATTCACAGACGTCCTCAATTACGGATGTCAGTCCGGCGTTGTAGGAGAACTTATCTACTACACGGACACTGTGCGCTTCTACAAACAGTACAAGGAAGAAATCAATAACCTTTTGTACGACGCAATGGACGGTACCGGACTTTATGCTCCGTCCGAGTTGTTCGGCGACAAGTGGGACAAAGAAGATCCGCTGGCGCAGTACGACTACAATCAAAACCTTCTGGCGTGGTTCGGTTTCGAAGAAACGCTCAGAAACATCGCTTACAACTATGAAAAACTCGAAAATTACATTTAAGGAGAAAAAACTATGAAAACGTCTATCACCAAGAAAGAAAAAGCAATCGAACTCATGAAGAAAATGGACATCTACAAACCGTACATAAACGGCTTCAAAGAAAACGACCAAGTTTGCTTCTTTGAACAATTCGGCGGTTTCTGGATCGACCAAGAGCCTGAACTTCACGCGAAGATGAAAGCCCTCGAAGAAAAGCACAAATGCAAAGTTTACGCCGTTACGCACGAATACACGGAATTCGGAGAACTTTACGACTTCCTTATCGTAACCGACTATCCCGAAGAATGGGATACCCTCGTATACAGTCAGGGCAACCGTCATACGGCTTTTGCTTACGTCTGGAATAAGGAAGACGACTGGTGCTCGGAATTCGGCAGCGTTACCGTACAAAGCTTCGGTGGCGGCATCAAAAGAATTGCGTGAGGTGAAATATGAAAGTTTACTTAGTAGTATTTGAATGGTCTACCGAAGATGACTCGGACGTAGATATTGAAGCCTTTGACAGCTATGAAAAAGCTACCATGCGGTTTCTAGAACGCATAAACGAGGAAAAGACGGATATGTCTTGGGTGCATGAAGCTTTCGATGAAAGTGACGACATTCTTGACGGATATGATTTCGATGAATGCCAGCCCGATACGCGTTTAGAAACTTATGCATATTGGAGCATTACAAACAAATATTACTGGTCGATGCACGATTACATCGCCCTTGTACAGTTGGAGGTTAAATAATGAAACCATATAAATCACAAGCGCACATCCATTCCCTAAACGGCGAAATAGACGAAATAACTATAATCGAAAAAGTCGGGGATAATGACTATATCGTTGAATACAAGGGTGTGAAATGTCACGCCCTTTATAATTGGTTCAACTGTATCTATTATGCAGACGACGTCTACTCAATCGTCAAGGAGGTTTAACACTATGGCTAAATTAGCGGAACTCAAAAAATATCTGAATTACGAATTTTCAACCGGCTGTTACACCGGCGAAGATTACAAGTCCTTTCAGACCAAATATATCAACTACTTGAAAGCAATGTGCAAAGAAAATCACTGGCAACTCGTCAATGTAAGCAGAAATCACTACTGCTTTTCTGCCTTTATCCAGAGCAGTCAAAACAAGTTTGTGTATATATCTATCAGCGACGTCAGGTATTTCAGCAATGAATGGTACAGCAATATCCTCATTCGCACAGCGAAAAACGAAGTCGATTACAGAGGCGGTTTCAATCACTATACCACCCTCGACAGGCTGGAAGTAAAAGCCGCCGAACTTCTGGACGATATGCCGTTTTAAGGAGGTGCAATATGAAATCAATTATTGAAGAACTTTACTACGTAAATATCGATGCAAAAGAAGACATTGTACTTCCTGAAAAGAAACGTAAAAAAGAACTTGCGCTTTACGACAAACTGAAAGCCACTCTATCCAAAGAAAGCGATGAACTTTTTGAAAAATTTATCGAAATTACAGAAGATCATTACGATGAATTGATGCGCATGATTTTCAAACGCGGAGTTTCAACAGGAATTATGATCGCTTCCGAAGCATTTATCGAAGGAGAAAAACTATGCGATTGAATCTTGAAACAAAAACAAAAGAACAAGAACTCGTAAAGGCGTATCTCGAAGAAAACGCAAGCCAAATACTTGCAGATAAAATCAACAACGGTACGCCTTTTGAAAAGGACGGAAAAACTTTTATCAACAAAAAGACGCTGGACGGATTTATGAAATACGCATCGGACGAGGCAAGAAAACTTGCCTCGAATGGTGCAAATTCAGCGTGTGTAGAAGATAAAGTCATTTATGGCTGGGCTGTCCACTATTTCGAAGAAGACAGTATCGAAGGCACACTCTTTAACGCAGACGGTACAGAATATAAACCTGCTCCGAAATCGGCGCCGACAAAAGTCAAAAAAGCCGAACCGAAAAAACCGGAAGAACGTCAGCCGACGCTCTTTGACTTTATGGAACCGGAAAAGTCCGAACCCGAAGCAAACGACGATGACGAAGACGAACAGCCTTCACAAGAAGAAATCGACGAAATACTTGCCGAAATCGCCGAAGAAGAAAACAAAAAAGCAACTCAAAAAAGGCTGTCCCCTTTCTATGAAAAATATCTGGAAATAGAACACTCTTATCCTGATTACGTGGTTGCTTATCGGCTCGGTGACTTCTACGAAGTGTTCGGCGAAAAAGCCGTACGAATTTCCGAAGAATGTAATCTTACTTTAACAGGTCGTGACGTCGGACTTGAAAACCGGATTCCGATGGTCGGCTTTCCCTATCACGCCGCTGAACTGTATTTTGACAAAATTCAACGAAACCATCGCTTGGTCATTGTCAATTCTGACGGCACATTGAAAGAGCTTTCCAAACCGCAAACCGCTATAAATCTTGATACCGGCGAAATCTACGATGAAATGACCGAAGACGAAATGCGGGAATTTGACGGAGATATCGAAGAACCGCAGGACATTGACGACGAACCCGAAGATTCGTTTGACGCAACAGCTTTTGATAAAACTGCCCTTTGCAAATTAGACGCAATCTTCGGAGATAAACTTGCTTTGAGGTGAAACATGAGAGAAACAGACATCAGACCTATCCCAAAATACATACGAAACCAAATCCGAAAGGCGGATAATAAAAACTATCCTAACCCAGACGGTCACGTTCGCTGTTATGCCTATCTTACCACTTGGAAAAACGAGCTTGTAAAAGTAACTGTTGCCGTGAAAAACCGCTACAAAAAATGGTATTGCAAACAAGTTGCCGTTCACGGACTGAACTCGGAAAAATGCTTTGTGAAAGATATGGAATACTGCTATTGCGCAAGTATGGGTTTTCGTTTCGGCTGGTACGAAGAAGGCTTGCAAAAATACGAAAACTGGTACGAACGCGGTTGGTGCTGGGCTGACGATAAATATTACGATCCATATGCTACGCTTATCAATCCCCACTTTATAGACCGCTTACCGGAGTTCAAGTACAGCGCATATAAACTGTATCAGGGTTGCAATATTTTTAAGTATTTACGGCTTTATAGGCAATATCCACAGCTCGAAATGCTGATGAAACTCGGCTTTACGAGAATTGCTATGAGTACAACCATATTAAAGCGTTGCGGAACAGATAAAGCCTTCTGCAAATGGCTCATTTCCAATAAAGAGTTACTTCAAAACAGACACTACTATATCGACGTCATTGTTCGGGCATATAAAACGAAAAAATCACTTGATCTGTTGCAGTCATACAAGGAATCGAAACTCAAGCTTATCCACGACAGCAGCCTTACTCCCATCAAAGAACTGTTCAAAGGCAAAGACCTTGAACGGTTCTTCGACTATATGCTAAAACAACAGACCAACCCGAACACTTATCTCGACTATCTGAAAGCCTGCCAAAATCTCGGACTCGATATGACAGAAGACAAAAACCGTTTCCCCCACGATTTCAAACGCTGGCACGATATCCGCATCGACCAGTACGCTACAAAGAAAGCAATCGAAGATGAAGAAAAACGCAAAGAGCTGTATTTTCAATTTGCCGCCGTTGCAGAAAAATACCTATCCTTGCAACACGCAAAACGAAGCGCGTTTATCTGCATTATTGCAAAAAGCCCGGCAGATCTGATTCGGGAAGGCGAAGCCTTGCATCACTGCGTAGGCAGAATGAATTATGACCAACGTATGGTACGGGAAGAATCACTCATCTTCTTTATCCGAAACAAACAGGAACCCAACACGCCGTTTGTTACAGTCGAATACTCAATATCGCAAAAGAAAGTCCTGCAATGTTACGGAGAACACGACCACAAACCAAGCTGTGACGTACTGCATTATGTCAACAAAGTATGGCTACCTTACGCCAACAGACAAATAAGACAAATTGCCGCATAGGAGGAAAAAGCAATGGCAAACTATTTTAGAATTACAGCATATCACCCCACCGAAAACTTTTCGGTCATTATGGACTCAAACGGAATGTTTGAAAAACTCTGGCAATTCTCAGCCGATCTTGTGCAAAAAGGTTTTAAAATAATTGAAGTCGGCGACAGCAATAAATTTTTGGAAGGAGAAATACCCCTTGACAAGCTTGAACTCAACAAATACATACTTCGTGCCAATGCAAAGAATACACCACAATATACCACAGTTAATGTCAATGGAATAAATTATAAAGCCATAAGGGTAAAAAATAAAACCTACATACCGGATAAAAATATAATCGAATCCGATTATTAAGTAAAAGTCCAGATTTCATAATCGAAATCTGGACTTAAATTATGTTTTTCGCTTTATGCAAAAATTTTATAAATCTGTTATGCTTTTGTAATATATGCACCTAATACTTGAGCCAACAAGACTGGTACTGCATTGCCTATTTGTTTTCCTATTTCTTGCATACTTCCATAAAAGATATAATCGTCACAAAACGTTTGTAAAGCGGCAGCCTCTCTCAACGAGATAGCACGATCCTGCTCAGGATGTCCAAATCTTCCATTTGATAGGCTAAAGCATTTAACCGTCAGTGTAGGCGCCGGCTCATCCCATTTCATCCTACCATAAACATCCGTATGTCCTGTGAAATTCTGATGACATTTTAAGGCTAAATTGTCGGGCCAATCTGTGCGACTGCCTCCATCATGCGGTGTAGCCTTTATACGTTCAATTAAAATTGGTTTTAAATTCGCACATTTATGATTTGGAATGTTTATATTTTCTTCGCCTGCATTAAGATACGGAAAATGCGAGATTGCATCACGTACTGTTCTGTATGGCAAAAGTCCAGCTTTATTTCCATGCGTGGGAGCGGGTAATTTAGGAATAAACAATCTTGACGCAATCAAAATATATCTTCGCCTATTCTGTGGAACACCATAATCCTTCGCATAAACAATTTTTTCATCAAATGCATAACCTTCTTCTTTAAGCATTGACTTAAATTCATCTAATACCTCTTTACCTTTCCCTTTTAATCCAGGAACGTTTTCTATTAGAACGTGAGCGGGATGCAGTGCTTTTACAAACCGACCAAATTCCACGAGAAGATTGACTGCTTTATGAGGTATTGGATTACCGTCTTTATCAAATTCTTCGTGACGTAAAACACTAAAAGGCTGACACGGAGCGCACCCGACTAATAACAATTCGTCCTTGTTAATTAATTGAGGAACTTCCTCCATCAACTTTTCTGGGGTAAGCTGGAGAATATCTGTTTCCAGATATCTTATATGGTTATTTTCCTCATACGTTTTCTTGCACATCGGATTCGAATCTATTCCGCATAATACTTGTATCCCGGCATTCAAAAGGCCTCGAGTCATTCCGCCTCCGCCACAAAAAAAATCGACCGCTATCATTCTTGCTTATCACCCTTGTTAGGTATTAATTTTTCTGCCCATCTTTGCACGTCTAATGACGGCACGCCCGGTCTACATGCGTTTTGCATATATGCCCAAACCAGACGTTCGCAATAAGGCGAACTTAACGAGATTATTTTTTTATATTTTACCAGATCATCAAATTCTATTGTAATTATGTCTTTCATATCAACAACCAAATCGGGCAATATTTCACCAAAAGACGGAAGAAAAAATAAATTTTTTTCATATCCCGCATTAAGATATTTGGACAATCTTTCCCTAGCATCTTTAGTTTTAGATGGTAATTGCAAAGCCGTATTTAATATTTGGTTGTCTTTACATTTTACAGCTAATATTCGGGAAATTCTTTTGGTTATAATATCGCACGATTGGCTTATTATAACATAATACGTTCTATCTTGCGGCGCTTTATTGTTAAAATCATCATCTAAACAAACAACATCGCCAGTTAACATATGTTTCGATAATGAGGGATATATGTATTGTCCCCATGCTGGAAGAGTTGAATCTTGCAGTTCATATGAAAAACTGTCTTTCATTCTACAATTACAAAGGTATGCAATAATATTTTTATCTCGAATTCCATCTTGAAATACATATTTAAGAACATCAAACGATTTTCTAAATGCCTCATGCATCTTTTCCTGCATTTCCTTGATAATTTGAGTATAGGGCGCTATTTGAGACAGATATTCTTTGACTGGACCTTCATCGCCCTTGCTTATAAAACGTATTAAAGGAGATGGGTATTTTTCTATATCTACAGAAGCATTAACAATTTGTCCCGAAAAAACGCAAACGGGTCGAAAAGATTTATTCCAGATTTTATCAAGTATAGATGATCCTGGAAAACAATCATCTGCTTCATCCTGCAAATCAAGAACGATAATATCCGGATTATATTCTTCGATATAGGCTAATCCTTTTTCAAAAGGTTTGTTTTCCTGTTCCCATCCCTGTTCTGCGCAATAATCTATAATACCAGCAATATCGTCAGTATTATCTTCAATCATTAGTACTTTCATTATTATGCTCCTTTATAAGGCAAACTTATTTGAAATGTCGCGCCATTTATTCTTCCGGGAATAACTACCGATATTTGAGAATCGTATTTATTCAATATCTCAGTAACAATTACTAGTCCCATACCAACGCCGAATTTCTTTTTCGTAACTCCAGGTGAAAAAATTCGGTTCGCGTCGTTTTCATTAATTCCTGGACCATTATCACTGATGTCGACAAAAATTCGATTCTTCTCAGCAGTAGTTACTTTTATTGATATTTTGCGGTCTTCTTTTATGTTCTCTTTAGATGTCCAATATATTGCATTATCTATCACGTTAATTAAAACTGTTTGCAATTCTCCTCGATGCATTGGAACTATAAGGTTTTCTTTACACTCTATTGTAATCTGAGTATTATTATCTGAAACTTTCTTTTCAAGAAGAGCTATACTATTGTTGATTTCTTGTAGCAAGTCGCAATAATTCTTACGTTGCCTTAATCCCGCGTCAAAAATAGGCGCAAACGTATTAGATACATCAATCATACGAGAATGCGCTGTAACAGCTAAGTCATAATAACGTTGCAATTTTGCATTTAATGGAGCAAATTCTTTGTTGCTTGCATCAAGATAGCGTTTTACTGATGTCATTCTTCCGCGAATTTCATGAATTATAAATCCGGAAATCGAACCAACTGACGCAACCTGTCCATAATATATTAAACGATCTCTTAAGTCTTCAAGTCGTTCTTGTGAATCCGTATTAAAATCCTTGACTATCTGGACTAATTCTTCTATTGTTCCTCCGTTTTTTGCTTTTTCTTCAACTTCACTAACAAGTCCTGTTGAGTCTATCCCCGCTAACAAATCTGTCAGTGTTCTTGAACCTTCCCCCGAATGTGCTTCGGTTTCCATGCGGTCATTTTTCCTCAATCCTTCCAACAATTTTATTGCCGATTTGATTATTGTGGTAAACTCAAGATATTCGATTGTGTCAACCAATTTTTCTCTGTCGGTAGCATCTTTAATATTTGGATTAGTTTTCGAAGATATATTAACAATACCTATAATTTGATTTGTACTTATACGATCGCCAACACGACCGACTCTGCGTAAATCCAGCCCAATCCAATCTCTTGATGATTCGGATTTTGGTAAAACAAGAACTCCATCACGGTAAACACTCAATCCTTTGTATGCACGCAATGTGTTTTTGTACAATGCGCGCTTCATTGAATAGAGTTCGGTGATGTCTTGAATCGATTCAGCGTCGCGATCCCAAACTCTTATCTCCATACTAAAAGCACCGCAACTAGGTTTAACCTCAGAAAGCGCCCTAAAGGTTTTTTGAGAATCTTTATTTAGTTCTTCGCTTAAATCTTCCAATATTTCATTCCATGTTAAACTACCTGATGACTTGTTGCTAAAATCAAGTCCCTTTTTTAATGGAGAAAAAGAGTATTCCCATGCTACATCTCCCTTCTCATCAACATTTGCGGTAAACAAATACTTAGGATTGTTTACAAAATCTGGAACAGTTATCTCTATTGGATTCTCTACCCCGTCATATTTTAATAAAATATTAAATTCATCTTTCGGGGTAAAAGGATTAATGATTCTAGATAATTCTTCTTGTAAATCAGCTAGTTCATCTTCTGCCCAAATGTGGCTTAAATTTGATATTATCAGCTTTGTTCCGCTTTCATATGCTATTTCGTTTTCGTTTATTTTCTCTAAAACGAAGCTACACTCCTCAATTGAGCGAGCTGAATTAAACTCTTCCCAATCTAATTCAAGCTTATAACATCCTTCTGTTTTTGTTTTCGTTATAATAGTTAGTTTTGTTCCTAACCTAGCGGCAGAAAAACGTCCCATCCCTTTGTTTCCGGAAACAGCGCGTACTTTTCCGTTTCTTTCGACAAAGGGATTTCGCACTTTATTATTGGTAGCAATCACAGCCCAAGCATTTACAATAATATCTTTGCTCATACCAAGTCCGTCATCAGCAATTGTTAAAGTTTTATTCCCCAAGGAATCTAAATCAAAAATCACCTCAACATTGTAAGCGAAGGCATCATATGAATTTTTAACTAGTTCAATTAATGCTACGACATCGCTAGTAACTAAATCTGCACCAAAAGCAGAAAAAGCTTTAGGATGCATAACTATTGGAATTCGTTCTATTTCATTAACACTCATTTCAATCTCCTTCTCAAGATTTCACTATTTCAAGTACTTTTTTAAACAGTAAATCTTGATTTTTCTTTTTCAATTCACATTCCCATATTCTAATCACGGTCCATCCTCGCGCTTCAAATCGTTCAGTAATCTCTTGATCGTGCCGAATATTTCTTTCTCTTTTCTTTTGCCAATATTCTTGATGGTCTGCTGGACGAGTATTTCGACAATCGTGTCCGTGCCAAAAACAACCGTCTACAAAAATAGCAATTTTTTTGTTAAGAAACACAAAATCAGGATGTCCTTTTACTTTATAGCCTCGTATCCAGCCATGTATGTCGTTCTCTTTGAAATAGCGTATAAGTTTCAACTCCGTAGACTTATTCCCTTTGGAATGAACCCCGCTCATTATTAAAGAACGCTTTTCTGTTGTAAATATGTCAGCCATATACTCAACTATTAGCGGCGAACCTTTCAAGAGTCAAATCCGAAATCAATCCACTTATATCCTTACCTAAGTTATTTACTATAATGTTATCGAAGTCGGCATAATCCAAATTACGAACGTCGTGAAATATATGATTATAGAGATATTCGGCAAACGTATTCGCTAAGATAATCACTATCGGGGAATCTTTAATATCTCTTCTGGTCGCAGGTACGTACCTTGACGTAATAACTATTGTATATTCGCCTCCAATTTCTTCTCTTTGTTCGCGAAGCCTCCCCGCATTTATTCCAAGTAACTTATTAGCAGTAGATTTCGATTCAACGGCAAATTTTTTCCTTTTCGTTATATACAAACATTCTATGTCCGTATGAGCGGCGCCGCCACGTTTAATAGCCTCAACGTTGTAAAACATGTTAAAGCCTTCCGCCAGCACATCCTCAAATAAGTATGCTGTCTCATTTTCCGGGTTATTGGAATACTTTTCAATCAGCTTAGGCAATTCAAGAAGTTTACTCAATTCCTCCGACTCGCCAATCTCTTGCAACAATAATTGAGGATAGAAGCTATACACTTCTTTGATACAGTCGATCGTCAACCTTTCTGGATCTTGCAAGCGAACAGGGGTTGCAAAGCACGAATATTCCATTAACATTTCCTTGATAAACGGAATACTATCAGAGCAAATAGTAACATACCCCTTGGTAGCCTTTCGTCCAGTTGGTAAACTTTTGCTATTTGTCTTTGTAGGATGAAACAATTTACAAATCACTTCTCCCTCTATTTTATTTATTATGCCAACTTGACTGAGCAATGTCTGAGTATAATATTCCCACTCATACACGGTATTTACATATGTATGTTCATCCGACTTCAACCTCTTGGTGAGTTCTATATCAGATAAGTCCCTAATGGATAATATTTCGCTCACTATCTGCTCGTAAGTTTCTGGCGTGACCGAATTTATAAATGGAAGAATCAGCTCCTCTTCGTAATTATAAAGTCTCCCGTTCAGTCTTTCATCTGTCAAAAGCTGAAAGATCAATCTGAATGGATACAATTGAAATTCACGACTCGTTCCGTTCGCCGGATGCTGAAATTGTATAGCAAACAGCATTGCTATAAAAATTTTTCTTAACTTTTGCTCGTCAGAAATATATTTCAAAAACAGATTCCCAAGCGGACTAAAAATAAACTTTTTATCTCCTCCAGATTTATCCTCATATCCAAACATCCAAAATTCAAGGGTATTAATCCTATGATTAATAGAATCTAGCGGATGCTCCTCAGGATTTCTTGTTTTATACAGATCCAATGCGGCAAGCCGCTCTTGCATTCTGTGACGTTCCAAATCCGAAACGTCAGTTTTACAACTATTTTTCACATCTAGAGCCACCGCTTTGATCATTTCATAACTGCAAGTGTGCTTATACAGAATCCATTTATCACGAGACACAGTGATCGGCATATTTATTCCCTCCCAATTTTATCAACCACTTCAAACAGAAGTTTTGGCGGAATCGCTTCGCCAATTACCGTTCGTATAAACGTATCAGTGGATCCTTCTGGAAAATCTATATCTTTCGGGATAGAAGACACAATAAACGTTTCAAGCAATGTAAGAACTCTCGCGTCAGAATATGTGCCGTCAGGTAAAAGCCTTCCCGGATGAACGTTATTATGAGAACTCATACTTCCACTGAACGTAGTCCTTGTAGGACAAGGCTCATCCCACGTCATACGCTTAAATGTGTTATGAAATCCTTTGATTCTAGTACCATCTTCTTTCTTCGGATAGTAAACCTCGTTAGTGAGCGCGCTTTTGCCAGTAGGAGTATGTCTTAATGCTAGGACAGCTCGTTCGTTTTGAGGCTTTGCATAATGCCATGGAATACCAGAATCCTGCCCAGCTTCAAGAGATGGCAAATCCCCAATAACCTGAGACAAAGGAATTTCTTTTTGTTCTTCAGGCCATCCCCAAATCAAGCCCTTTTTATAAATCTTCACTATTGCGCGCGGTCTTGATTGACAAACGCCGTAATCTTTCGCATTTAATACTTTAATATCAACAACATATTTTTCTGAATATTTCTTGTTTAATATTTCTCCCAACTTCAAATATTCGCCGTTAAAAGGGAAATACATATCGATAAAAGTAGGCACATTTTCAATCAATATATAATCAAAATCACAAGCGTCTATAATTTCAAGCGCTCTTAAAATTAAAAAATTTCGTTTATCTTTTTCGTAATGAGCTTGAATTTTATTTTTCCCTAACGTGCTTAAACCTTGGCAAGGCGGAGTCGCAAATAACATCTTTACTCCATTATTCTTAACGATGTCGATCATATGATTTTTAACAGAGTCATCTAAAATGTCTCCGCACACCATTTCGGCTTTCGGATAAAAATGGCTGTAACATTCCGCACGTTTAGGCAAAAGCTCATTGCTGGCAATGACTTCTACGTTTGTGCTATGCAATAACAGTTCTCCTATCCCTGCGCTTGAAAACAAAGAAATAGCCTTAATTTTTTCGTCGTTTCTCATATTATCATCCTCTAAATCAATGCCTTGAACAATCTTTTTTAACATAAGCGGAGGAATAGATTCACCAATACATTGACGTATTAATAACTCTGGCGTATTATCCGGTATATTCCAATCAACAGGCAATGAATCCAGTATCATCAGTTCTAAAGGCGTTAAAACTCTGGCGTCAGAATACGTTCCGTCAGGTAACGGCCTTCCCGGATGAACATTCCTTTGAGACGCAATACAATCATTACGTATCGTTATAGTAGGGGCAGGCGCGTCCCAACGGATTCTTCTATAAGACGAATGATATCCTTTAACTAGCGTACCATCTTTTTTTTGCGGAAAATAAATCGGATTTTCAAAAGCTGTATGACCTGTTGGAGTATATTTCATCCACAAAATATTTTCCTTTGAATGGGACCTTGCAAAATGCCACTTTATATCAGATTTTTGTCCCGCCTCTAAAGACGGCAAATCTCCGATGGCTTCTCTAACGGTTACTTTGTGATCGGATTTTTGCGGCCAATCCCATCTTTTACCCTTTTTAGTCATCTTAATTATCGCTCTCAGACGAACTTGCGGTACGCCATAATCAGATGAATCGACTACTTTACTATCAATATCATATTGAGCGCCGAACTCTAATTGCAGAATTTCTACAACAGTACGCAACTGACCAGAATAATTAAGTTGAATTTTTAATAGTGTAGGAACATTTTCAATTAAAATATAAGTAGGAGTCAATCTCTTGATAGCCTTCACTACATACGTAATAAGATAATTGCGTTTATCTGTTTCTAAAGCATCTTGACGTCTATTTTTGCCCGCAACGCTCATTCCTTGACAAGGCGGAGAAGCCAACATAAAATCTAAAGGTTTTGGCGAAGCTGCAATTATTCTTTCAAAAACCTCATCATTAGTAATATCACCGCATATTACATTTGTTTCGGGAGATATATTTTTATATAAATCTGCTCTTTGTTTTACCAATTCATTTGCAACTAAAATATCTATCCCCGCGTCTTTGAAATAAGTTTCACCAATTCCAGCGCTTGCAAACAAAGAAATCCCTTTTAATCTTTCATTACTCATAAATTATATCCATTACCTCGCCGATATTACAATGAAGAACTTCGCAAATTTTAATCATAACCGCCATAGACACGAGCTCATTATTATTAAGCTTTGTTAAAGTCGTTGAGCCTATTCCAGTTTTTTCCTTTAAATCTTTTTTCTTCATTCCTAAATCAATTAACATTTTCCATAGTTTAACGTAAGATACCATAATACCTTTTACCTTTAGGATTTTTATATCATTATAGCATATCATAACCTATATTTCAACCAATAAGAACGATGTTTCAAACAAAAAAACCGATATATCGGTTATTATTAAGCCTCTAGACCATCAATCTTAAAACATTAAATGCAACCGTGGCGTGTGCTTGTCTTGATACGAGAGCGGCGTCGCTTCGCTCCGCCGCGACAAGCACACGCCACGTAACCAAACCCGACTGAAATACGGAAAAGCGGAGTGCTGACGGAAGCGGAGTCGCCCGCTGAACCGCTTGGGCGATCTTCCGCTTTCACCGTCACACATTTTCCGTTTTTGACCGTATTTTACCATTCGTAGTTCAGTTACATTTGCGCATTTGCTCGATGACGGCTTTACTCACCTTGCCCATATAGCAACCTTCGTCCCAACAAGAGAAATCGTCAAAGAGAAGCAGTTTCTTATCTTCAAGTCCTATCGGACAGACAATATCTTCGTCCATAATGTCCGAAATAAAAAACTGAGGCAGTCCTTTGGAGTAGACCATCTTTTCGCCTGTTTTCTCCATATACTTCGTGAGGTACGCTACCGCTTCTCCAAGCATAGAACGATCTTCTACAGCCTTGAAATCGGACCTTCCAAACCGTTCGTTAAAGTAAGTATTCTGAACAGTCTTTTGTACCCTCTTTTTGATGGGAGAATAGTCCATGACCTCAATAAGTTTGCCCGGCATCGAGCCTTCGGGAATATAGAACAAGCCGTGAAAGTGAAGACGGTGCTTTTCGGGAGAGCGTTCCCATACGCCAACATACTTCCAATCTTTACGGTGGCACATCATTTTGAAACAGCCTTGCAGTTTCTTCTTGAAACTTTCTTCGGTATGCTTCTCTCCATCATAGGTGAACGTGCAAAAAAAGTTGAATTCCTGCAAATTAACCTTGCGAGTAAGCCTTACACGCCGACAAATAAGATTGCGTAGTTTGCGCTCGAATTGCTCATTCACATACATTATAGTGCTTTTTTCGTCATTAAAATATGGTTTCATGCTGTGAATAATAAATTTCTTCCTATCATTTCTGGTCTTTCCTGCAGTAGATTTATATAATTCATCAAACAATTCCTTTCTTGTCATTGTCCTTACCTTCGGCTGTTGTTCGGGTTGCGGTTTAGACTTTGACAGTTCAGTATTTTTCTCAAGTGCAATAGGCGCATCGTCATTTGACGGTGCGCTTTCTTCTGCCCTAACATTTTCCTCTGTTTCAATGGTCGGTTCGATTTCTTTTTCCGTTACAACGATTTCTTCTTCCGACGGTTTCGGACGCCGCCTTGACGGCCTTGTCGTATGCGGTATCCCGATGTAATGACTGCCGTCAAAATAGATTTTGCATTCGCCATATGGCATGAATACCTCCTTTACAGGAGTACCGATTTATCTTGCAGAACCCGTTTCATCGGTATCCCTGTACAATGAATTAATAAAATAACTGTTCTGCATTTTGAGTTCCTCCACACTTGCTTTTTCCGTTACATATTCCATATAGTCCATAAGCCCCATATCCGTCTTTTTCGCCATATCGTTGAAATAATCGCTGAAACAGTCCGTCGAAAAACGGCGGCTGTAGATCTTCTTGTTCATCAGATAATACTTCTTATTCTCCGGCTTTCCGTCCATCGTTCCACGCTCTTTTTCTATCTTCAATATCGAATAGCCAAACCGATTAAAGATCCTTACGTTTCTGCGCCATATCCACGAAGTTACACCCTTCAATATGTACACAAGCAAGGTATTATCTCCCCTGCGAAAACGGAAATCGTAATACAAGGCAATAAATCGGTTAAACGCCCATTCACTTATCATTTCTTCTATCGTGTAGAACGGCAACGCAAGCCGCTGATCTCCCGATTGCACGATATGGATAATGTCGCACAGATCTCTTGCATCGGCACCCCAGCTTTCAGGTCGCTGTTCGTCCGTAAAAACCTTGATGAACGGGAAATTATCTACCGTTGCCGAGTGCCTACACATTTTGAGCCATGCATTGAACAGGTCGTTCTTTTGGTTTGTTTCTTCTGTACCCTTCTTGACTTCTTTAAGTTCCAGATTATTTCCGCGCTCCTTTCCTATCTCCGAAATTGCCACAACACCGAATTCAAAACTGCCTGCCTTCGGGTTATACTCCATAACTTTTTTGCCGAGCCTTAACACGTCGAAATCAAGAATATGCGCGTGCCTGCCTTCTGTAATTCCTTCCGGGAAAAAGTCTGATACCCAGATCGGGAAATTACCTTCGCTTACAAGCTCGTTGTCCTCTCGGATGGAATAGTTTGACACGATAAGACTGCTTTCGATAACATAGAGGAAGTACGCCTGAGCGTATGTTTCCAACACTTCGAACAGCGTACCGACTTTCAGTCCGTCGTTAAAGGTCTGACCGTAACGGCAAATATCGTAGCCGTATAATTGCAGGTCCGTTCTGCCATTCCTAAGGTAGCGGTTTTCTTTCAGCTTTACCCATTCTTTTACCGTCGCAAGATTGTACACGGTGCCGTGTTCCATACAGAGCCTTAGTTCGTCCTCAAAGGCTATCCACGGGAACATAGGGAATTTCATATCGTTGTTTTTCAGAATGTCGTATGCCTTTTGTCTGAACATCACTTCTTGCGAAAGTGCCATATCCGTGATGAGAGTTGTTTTCTTCTTGCCCATACTTCCGCACGATATAGACACGATGGGTACCTCATTGATAAACCCACAGTTTCTTGCCTCAAAATGTCTTAATCTGTTCAAGGCGATTGACTTTCTCCAACGGTTGAAGATGAGCCACGCTATCGTTGCGATGCTCCACCACGGGAAGTGTCGGAAAATGACCTGCAAGTCGATAAACAGTTTGCACGCCTGCGTATATATAGACGCGACGTCGAAGGACACCGAAAAGTAAAAGTAGTAGGCAAAGAAGCCCAATACGATACTTATGAGATTGAGATGAAACGCCCACATCACAAGCCAAAATATCCATAGCCAATTCGTTTGTTTCAGAAAGTCGATATAGCCGAGTACAAACCGTTTCAAGGGCTGATATGTAGCACGGGATACCGATTTGAACGCTTTAAGAGGCAACGTATCTTTGTTGTGCTTTGTATTTCCGTTTGCATAGAGCCGTTTCAACGCAAAGACAAATACAAGAACACACGGGAGCGCAATCGCAATCACCTTTGCGGCAACCGCCGATTTATCTCCGACCACAGACCAATAGCCGATGAAGTTTTCCTTGTCTACAAGGAGTTCAAAAAACCGTACCGCCGAAACCTTGAACGTATCAAAGTCCGAAGGGAGCAAGATATCCCACTTCATAACTTCCGACCAAGCATTTACGGCGGGAGCGGTATTGTGTGCGATGCCGAAAAGCTCCGAGAAGTAAAACTTGATCGAATCTATCAGGTTGCCGCCAGCCTCGAACGCTCTTAGATAAGAGGACGAAAAGACTAAGAAGCCGAGAAGGACAAAGCCTACCGACACGATTGCCGAAAATATGATATTGACTGCATTTCGTCTGTTCATAGTACACCTCCTACCTGGGAGATAATCGCTTGGCCGTCGGTCAATCGGCTACCCGTATAGACGAGATAGCCGACGACCAATACGGTCACGATTAAGAGGCTTATGGCAAGTATTCTCTTAACCGTTTTCATTTGTTATTCCTCCTTTTTCTCACTTCGCTTTTTCTTTGCCTTGTCGATACTTTTGAACAGCGCGGCAATCGCCTTGAACGGCAACGAGATAATCCAGAACAGTCCTTTGATGATCCACGGCAATACGGGGAACAGTATGATTATCAAAAGGATAATCAGCAAAACCGCCAGCAGAATTTTCCACCACTCGCCATCGTCCGGCATCTGCACGGGTGGAGTAATCGAATTGACGATATCCATAGGGCTTGAAACAACGGGTATAACCTTGTAAACGCCGTCACGGTTGAACGTAAGCTGAATAATATCAAAGTCCATAAACACGCTTTCCCATGCGCGATAGGCTTGTCCTTTCGTATACTTGTCCGGCAAAACCGTTCTGAGTTCCATTATGTCTACCGCTGCGGAATAATAGTCGCTCGTTGCAAACCTGAACAGCACGACAACCTTTTCTTCATCGTCCTTTCCGCTTACCATTACTGCATCGTTGTAATAACTTTTCAAGGCAGGTACATCCGCCACATTGATTAGCAATCGTTCGGCAATTTCCTCGTCACTTCCGTTCAGATCATTTGCTTTAAGCGTGTAAATCGGTGAAATACTTCGGCTTTCTTCTTCCAGAATTTTACCGAATATGGTGTCCCAAAGCCCCCAGTTCAGCCAATTATCCCAGAATGAGGGATTGCCTTCCTGCCAGCTCGTCAGCTTTTGCAAATCGACGTCCGCATCAAAGTCATAGTACGAATAGCCTTTCTGTATCTTGCCGAATTCCGTATCCATTTTGCGGTAATCGTCAATATCGTCGGCGAACAAGTCCGCGCTGATCGTTCCGTCTTTTATCGGCAACGTGCCTTTGTCGAAGGTCTTGTTGTAATTCTTGATATACTCGTACAGAGCATTGCTTTCCACGCCGCCGATAGATACGATATCCGCATAGGGATCGTACTCCTCAATGTTGTTTACCTTAAACAGGTAATACAATGTTTCGCAAGGTACATGCAGATAATTTTGACCGAGATTCCAGCCCCATTTGGCAACCATCATTCCGCCACCGCCGTCACCTGCCTGTTGTCCAAGAGAAAGCACAGAATCGTAATAATCGTATCCAACGTGCTTACCGACATAAGAGGAAGCCTGATTATAAAAGTCTTGATTGCTTGTCACGACAATATCGTTGGTCTTGTACTCATACCATTCAGCCTTGATACGTTGCAGCTTTCCGTATGTATCGAAGAACCTCTGCGGAACGGCAAAATATACCGTGTCGAGCTGGTTCTGATAACCCGCGCCTTTAATGGAAGTCTTTGTACGGTAGAACGTGTGCTTGACGTCCAGCGTTATTGTTTCGAGGTATTCCACGGTACTTGTGAGCGTACTCTTAGCCGAAGCGTCGGGACCGTAGCCTTGCGAATAGCCCGTAAACTTAAATGTTCCGTTGACCGCATACTCGGTAGCGTTGTTTGCGCCGTAGGTCATAAGCTCGATTCCGGAAACGTCGTACCTTCTTTCGTTGCTGTTTACTCGGTCTGCAAAAGTCGTTCCGTTTACCTCTTTATCAACCACCTTGAACTTGTAAAACAGATTTTTGTAATTGCTTTCTTCTGATTTACTCAAAAACTGCAAGTCAAACTTCACATAGTCGTTTGGGTTACCGTCTGCGTCATAAGAGGACGCCATTTGTATTTTATTGCTTTTACTGCTCGTGGAAAGGTTCAGTCCTTTCGGATTGTAAACGTACACGTACAACCCGTAGTTTCCGCGCATATTCGCTTTGTACGAATAGCAATACTCCACGAAATTGATGACCTGAATATCTTTGCTTTCGTCAAAAGGATAGTCGTTGAGATTGAACGTCTTACCACCGTCGGACGAAGATTTCAGATCGTCCAGAACGTTGGTGGTATCGAAATTTAACGCTTCCTCCGCATAAGCAATATTCGGCGCCGCCGTAGTGACGACGCCAAACATAATTACTATGGCGATAAGCAAAGACAAAGCTTTTACCTTAACCGCCGTTCTCAAAATACCATCACCCCCTTATCGAGAGTAATTCCTTCAGCTGAACGATAGTTATTAAAATTGATTCGGTATGTTACCTTTCCGTTGTAGGATGAAATCAAAAGAGTGTACGGATATTCGTCTTTCACATCGGTTGTCACCTGAACGTTCTTATCCGGATACAAGCTACCGAGAACCGATTGTATGCTCATTCCGTCAGATAAGGTCAGCGTAAAATATTCGTCATATTTCACAATATCGAACGCCGCCGTTAAATCCGTTACCGCCGCATAAGAATACACTTCTCCGTCAACGGTAAAATCGAAATCGGTTTCTTCGTTAGGAACAACTTTCACGGTATATCCCGAGGGTTTGTCTTTGGTTAAATCCGAAAAAGTGTATTTGACGTCAAACCGCTGTTCCTCTCCGCAAGCGAACACTCGATTCGTTTCGGTCTGCAATAATTTTTCACCGTTCGTTTCTATGTAAAAAGACTTGAATTCCTCGGTAAAACCGTTGGTGAACATAGCGATGAATCCTGCCGCGCCTGCGACTGCGAGCAATATCAATATTACGGATATTATCTTATATATCGTTGCCTTTTTCTGATTTAAGCTCATATCGCACCTCCTTTAACTCTTCGTGTTAAAAAGAGATATTGTTGGCGCTCAAGGATACATTATTTACGGTAAGATAGGGACGTACTTTGATAGTATTCGATATTCCGCTGTTCGTTTCGGTAACTTTCACCTCGAAGTACCAGTTATCATCGACGTAATGCTTGAATTTATTATCCTGAAAAGTTCCCGAACGAGGATCGCTTCCTACATGCGTACCGCCGTAATAGCTTTCAAGAGAAGAATTGCCGTGAATTGTAAGCGTGCTTCCGCTTATGCTGCAATCGAAGAAAAACCCGGGCGTTTCGCTGTTTATCTGCGTAATCGTGCTTATATCGACAATAACTTCGTCGGAGTCGTCGATAAGAGAACCGTTCCAGGAATTATATGTGACCGACCACATCTGCGTTGCTATCTGACCTACCCCTTTAACCGTTACCTTGTAATTACATTCCGCTCCTACCTGACCGAATACGTTGGAAGGCACAATATTGAAAGAGTAATCGTTTCCTGCTCCGATTTTGTAATAACTGCCGATATTTGCATTGCTTTGAGCGTTACTGCCGTTTATAGAAAGTGAGGACGGTATGCCTATGAAAGTAACTATACATTCCGCTTTAAGTCCGCCTTCACGGGTTGTAACGGTTACGAGTATCTCTCCCTCAAACGCCTTATAACAGGTCACCGTTGCCGTAAGCGCTCTGTCAGACTGAGGCGTTACGGTCACATATTCGCCAACAGCTTCGCTCTTGCCCGATTCAGCCCACTTCACGCTCCAGTCAACCGCTTTGTTCTGGGCAGACGAAGGAGTAACGGACGCCGTCAAGGTTTTACTTACGCTCTGCCCTCCGGCACTCGCCATCATAGGCCCGCTTGCCAGCCTTATGCCTTCCGAAGAAATCATTTCTATATTGAAATCTTCTGCCGCCAAGGCTTCGGTAGTATCTGTTTCTTTATCGGTTTTCTGTCCGTAAACAGGAACAAGCGCCGCAACAACTCCTGCGAAAAGGAGAACTATAGCGACGAATACGGTTACCCATTTAATGGAATCCGATTTTTTGTGTTTATTAAGTTCGTTATACATTTTTACCTCCTGAATTGTATTTTTCAACTGCGGCTTTAACCAACAAGCCGCAGCTGAAACAGATAGCTTCCTTATTTGAGAAGCATGTTGAGAAGCGACTTATCCGAGCTTCTGTAAGGCTTGACGGCACATTCGTAGATCTCGCCGTCCTCGTCCACGGTCTGCACGGAATAGGTGTTACCGGCAATGATTTTACCGGTCGCTTCGTCCTTGATTTCGAAAGGCTTTGCAACGAGCTGTGCCTCCATCTGATCCCCGAATACGATGTCGAGTACCGTATAACCGCCTTTATCAGGGGGAACGACGGCGACCTTGACGTCTTTGCCGCGGATATTGCCTTTGATGAAATACGAGAAGAAAGTTCTGCCGTTCTTCTCAAACGTCTCTCTTTCGACGAAAATCTGATTGTTTTGGTTGTTCTTTGCCATTACCTGAAATCCTCCTTTTTATCCTTTCTTTTGCGAAATGGCTTTTGCTTCTGCCTTGCTCTTTCCTTCGGAAATTGCTTTCTTGTACTTGTAGATACCTGCGTGGTCGGTCTGGCACTGCAAATAGCCCGAACGCATTCCGGCTTCATAGTCGGTCAGTTCCTTACCTTCCTTAGGTCCGTAGGTATGTACCTTTGCTTTTCTGTCTGCCGCGTATCCCTTTGCTCTTTTCGAAGGCACGGACCAACGGCGTTTGTTGTACTTACTGCTTTTTTCTGCCACAGTAAAATCCTCCTGTAATTTGTAATTTTTTGCCCGTCATGCCGTTAGCACAGCTATTAAGTTGTATATGGTAACGAACGCTTACACTTGGACCGCTGTCCTATGCGATTTTCTTGCGGTGAGTGGCCACTCTTATCCTTCGAAGTACCGCATAGGTTTCGCCACAATTTCAATGCGTTCGGTTACGCCGGTTTATTCGATGTAGGTACGAACATACATCGTGGTATGGAGTCGCTTTCCGTCAATGTTTTTTCTGTCGGAAAACATATACTCGTAGATTGCATCCAATTCCGGAGTACGAAGATAATAGGTGTCGTAACTCATCGTCACGTTGCCGAGTTTGTTATCGAGCTGAATCCCGAAAACCTGCTTGACAATATAGTTCTCCGTTCTGTAGACATTGGTTGCGCCCTTTGCAAAACTCTGTTTACACGTTGTCATTGCCATCACTCTCCTTATGATTTTTGTTGAATACCGCAAGTAAATAATCCCGCAGTTTTCGATTCAGATTTTTGATGTGCCCTTCCGATACTCCCCAGTCATCCGCTACGACGATCTGAGTGTTGTTCTCGGTATAGAGAGCAACATACAATGCGTATAAACGAGGTGGAGCATCATGCATTACGGCGTTATACTTGCCGACTTTCTCAACAATCGTGTTTTTAACAACCGAACCACACGCCTTGTCGAACATATTCTTATGGGCATAGTAATAACGGATCTCCTGAAGATCTATCAGGATTTGCTTCATTGTCATTTCCTTTCTTCCTCCTGTTTTTTCGGCAAAGCAAATGTTTTGATAATGGAAGCCATGACTTCGGCATCGTCACCCGAAAGATCTGCCGCCAATTTTTCAAGCAAGGAACATTGCTTGTCCGACAGATACTTCATATCGAGTTTGAAACCGTCAACGACATGGATGCCGCCTCCGTTTCCTTGCGAAGTGTAAACCGGATACTCCAACGAGAGGCTCAACACGTCATATTCAATTGTGCGTTTGCTTACGCCGAACTCGAATGCAAGATTCTCTCTTGTTTCGTGACGGCGAGCGCAAAGAACTTCCAATATCGCTTTGCGCCTCTCGTTGACATTCACCGATCTTCACCTCCTTTGCCTTTCTTGCCTGTAGTTTAGAAGTTGAACTCGCAAGGTTTTTGCGACTTCAAAAAATTTTTTTAACTTTTTTTCAAAGATTTTTTGCACACAAAAAAGCCCCGACAAACAGACTTCCGCTATAAGAAAATCTATCTGTCGGGGCCTCTCGATCGCTCGGACTAACCTTCGACTATTCTAAGAATATGACCTGTAACAGGATTTACATTTGCACGGTGCTTTTTCAACCGTCAGACCTGAAACGTCGTTATTCCGTATTTAATTATCAATGTATTCGCCCGGCGGAGGTGTAATATCTATCCGCTCGTGACGTCTGCTCATTCTTTTGCTGACCATTACAAGCCCGCATTTCAGACACTGTAATTTCACGAATCCCTTTTCATTCCTGTACCCTACGATAAGTTGCCCGCAGTTAGTACACAGGCGCTTTGTCGGTTTCCACTCGTTTTGCATAACCCATAATTCCTCCTTTCTCGAAATTTGCAGATGAATGTATTTAAACCCTGCGTATGTGCGGTTGAGAACTCCGGCACCGAAGAAACTTATCTCTGCAAACCTTATTCAAAAGCAAATATGCTTTCAAAACATTTTAATACAGCTTATCAGTACGCCTTGTACTTCACAGCTATCCAATATGATATCTTTCATCCGCTTATTTTCCGGATGCAAAACAACTTTTCCGTCACGATGAAAAATTCTCTTCAACGTGGCTTCACCGTCAATCAATGCTGCAACAACTTCTCCGTCATCGGCAGTGTTTTGTTTCCGCAGCACCACTAGATCGCCCTTGTTAATTCCTATATCCACCATGCTGTTACCCTTTGCCCGAAGCATAAACAGTTCACCTTCACCGAAAAGCGATTTCGGGAACGCATAGCTTTCTTCGATGTTTTCAACAGCAAAAATAGGTTCACCGCAGGCTATCTCACCAATCAAAGGAATTACCGTTCTGCTTCCTTCCGCCAGCTGTGGCAATGGTTGAATGTTCCCCGTATTTGTCACTTCTAAGCGATCAGACTTTTGCAAAGCCCTTACATATCTTTGAACAGTTGCAAGAGAACCAAGGTTCAAAGCGTGCATGATCTCTCGAAAACTCGGTGATTTCCCGTTTTCCTTTTGATAATCAATGTTATACTGCGCTACTCTTTCAAGTGTTTCCTGATTCAGAACTCTCATTTAATGCCTCTTTTGCGATAACAAAACAATCCGTTTCGTTATTGTAATCGTATTATAGCAAAAGTCAGCCCCCGATGTCAAGGGCTGACTGTGCAAGTTTATAGACAGTGAGGATGTGTTTTAAATATTATTTATACATAATGGAGTAGCCATATATTATTTTTTTCTTAATTTAATAGGATCGATCAAACTACTATTACTCGATCCGCAAACAGGACACGTATATGGTTTATCGCCATTAAAAATTTCGTAATCAATATTTAAACAATCCTTACATTGAATGAACTTTTTAGTAGCGATTGCATAATATTTTTCACGAATATTAACTTTTATTTTGTCAAATTGATTATTATCTTTAGAAACATTATCAGGATAAAGAAAAAGTAAACTTTTTATTTTAATAAACCTATCATCTCTATTTAATTCAAAATATGGATATTCATCATAATAAAATATTTGGTATCTCCTCTCGTTTTCTTCGCCCCATTTTTTGTCCTTAAAAGATAAATACCAATAACTGATGATTTCATTGGCGAATTGTATTTTCTCAGCATCTGTTATTGACATAAGGTTAATTATTTGAAATAAAAAATTTAACTCCTTTTTTGCTTCCGATCTATCATATAAAACATCAAAACTTAAAGTTTGACCAAAACAAGCACTACCATTTTTGTTTATCAAAGGAGCTACAGAGCTTGCTATTTTATCTGATCTATAACCATAAACATTCTTACCATATCGATGCTTAAGTTTTTCTGTTGGTTTAGTTTTAGTAAATGATGTTACATAAAAGGTATACGGATTATTAACATTTACTTTTTTTGCCCAATCATAATTTATCCACTTTTTATTGGCAAATATTTCTTTTATTGTCTTTCCCTCCCTCTTATCATTGAGAAAACTAATGCTTTGCATCCAAACTTCTTTATTATGAACAGAACTACTTGAAGCAACATTGGTCAAACACTTAAAAACTGGAGAATGATCATAATTGTTTCTAGATCTTAAAATCCAATTTGCTATTGTCATTTTTAAGACACCTTTTAATGGTCGTTTATTTGGATTATTCCCTGTTTTTTTTACTAATTCAAACCCTTTTTTCAATAACTTTAATAGTTCATCTCTATTAAATTCTATTACTGGAATTGTATTTATTCCAGAAGCATTACTTAGATCGTACAATAAATTAATAAAGGCATATTCAATATCTTTTAAGAATATTTTTCCTTGCTTTTCAAACGTCTCAAAAATATTTACTGCATCCAACAATTCGTCACAAAAAGAACGTTGCTTACAGTAATTATAATTTCAATCCGATCGCTTCATTTACATATGAAGTGATAAAATCTGGTTTACGGCCGGTGCCGTGTCTGTCCGGAATCTCAATGATCAGAGGCGTTTTGTGATGAAGGCGGACCTCATCGATGATCTCAGGAAATTCCCTGCCGAATTTTTCGGTGAGCAGGATAATTCCTGTTTCTTTATTGGAAATCGCAGATTCCAGGGCTTCCTTCAGTTCCTTTCGTTCATGGACGACGACACCTTCAACGCCTGCCAGACGCATTCCGGTATAGGTATCAACGTTATCGCTGATAAGATACATTTTCATAAAAACCGCTCCTTGTTTCAACGCACAGTTAAAGCTTACCAAGGATCATAAAGGAAATGATCAGTCCGTAGAGTGCGATACCTTCTGCCATGGCTACGAAGATAATGGATTTACCGAACAGGGAACCGTCCTCGCTCAGAGCCTGTCTCTTATACACATCTCC
>ENA-UAMR01000011-UAMR01000011.1-human-gut-metagenome-genome-assembly--contig:-NODE-11-length-68660-cov-7.590715_pt1 | contig 68660 bp, 61 predicted proteins | sample MGYA00243283_ERZ654497 | MGnify/ENA primary metagenome ERZ654497 (study PRJEB26926, sample SAMN06164404) | human gut metagenome | biome: ENVO:00009003; feature: ENVO:2100002; material: ENVO:00002003... | reverse complement strand
CCGAAAGACTAAACGGCTTTGTAATATAATCATCTGCCCCTGCTTCATATCCCATGACCTGATCCATCTCCTGATCTAGTGCTGTAAGACAAATAATGTATGTATTATAATTGCATCTCATCCACCTTACAAATTCCAGTCCATTCCCATCCGGAAGATTCACATCACAAATGGTAACATCCACATTATTATCACTTGCAATTCTTTTCGCTTTTTTCACTGATTCTGCTGAAAAAACCTCATATCCGGATTTTTTCAGTGAGAATGTAATTCCACGATTTAAATTTTCATCATCTTCAACCACGAGTATACCTGGCATAGCATCTGCACCTCTCTTTATTAACTATTCATCTTAAAATGCTTCAATGCCTCCACAATTGCACTCTCTTTATCTTCTGGACACTGCAGCTGCCTGCTATCTTCATTTTTAGGTAAATTATATCTCATCATATGTAGCCTTAGTCTCTGCAGATGTTATATCCATATCATCAAGTTCAATCGTGACATTAATGTAATCATCCGGCTTTTATTTCAGTCGGGACAAAAGAACAACCGTCTCAACGGTACTTTCGTTGTCCCAATCCAATTCGTATATCTCTTTTCCATTGAAAAACACAGGGAATCTAAACTTAAGACTACGAAGGATTCTTCCGTCTGTCTGCTTTTCCTCGTAAATGTTTACATCTGCAAGGAAGCTCTTCATAAATGTTTTCTTCTCAATATCCGTAAATCTGTCGTACAACTTATCAAAGAATAATAAGAACTGATACACATTGTCGCCGGATATTTTCTCCTGCCTAATATTATACAGTCTGGTCTCCACTTCTTCAATCAGAGTTTCGATTTCTTCTATCTCGTCATAAAGCTTGTCTAGACGCACCTGCATATCTTCATACTTCTTGTCATAATGCTTGTCCGATACAGATAAATTATCCATCTGATTCGCCAGCTTATTCTTGGCTCCGTTTACCTGCTTTAACCGCTCTTGTAAGCCTGTATGCTCTCTGTCCAGTTCCTGCGTATCAATACTTTGTCCGATGTGCTTCTGTATCTCCGTTTTGAACTTTGGATTGTTTACCAGTTTACGAATCACCTCTTCTACAGCTGCGTTGATTTTATCCTCACTCCACTGCTTACGGTAAGTACATTTATGACCGTTCACAAAGGTTCTGTGCTTGCAGGCATAGTAAAAATAATCTCTGTAATGTCCGCCGTCGGGATGCTTTTTACGATTTACATTGCCATACATACCACTTCCACAAATCGGACATTTGATAATACCGGATAAAATATGCTCGTGATCTAAACTGTGAGTTTTAATGTTGGCAACACCGGTTTCCTGTCTCTTTTTATGCACCTGATTCCACAATTCTTCTGACACAATCGCCTCATGGATACCGTCGTTAAGCATATACTTGTCCTGCTTCACAATATGATATTCATTTCTTGTACCCGGTATTTTCTCATTCTTTCTTCTGCCAAAAGCAAGCTTGCCACAATACACCGGATTATCCAGTACACCTTTTACAAAGGATGTGGAAAAGCCTTCTATGGTATTGTTCTGACGAAGCTTTTTCTTGTATCCGCTGTTGTTTAAAAATGTAGCTATCGCTGCGATTCCCATAGTGGTATTGGCAAATTTATCGTAGATAATTCTTATAACTTCCGCTTCATCCTCCGCGATGTGTAATTCACCATTGATAAGCTGATAACCGTAAGGCGCAAAACCACCATTCCACTTACCTTCTCTGGCTTTCTGCCTGCGCCCTTCCATGGTTTGAACTAATATATTCTCTCGCTCTATTTCAGCCACCGCAGATAACACGGAAATCATCAATTTACCTGCATCTTTGGAACTGTCGATACCATCTTCCACACAGATAAGATTAACACCAAAATCCTGCATTCTCTGAAGGGAAGATAATACATCTGCTGCGTTTCGTCCGAAGCGGGATAACTTGAATACAAGGACAAAATCAACGTTGTCTTTACCTGATTCAATATCCTGAAGCATCTGTTGGAACTGCGGGCGACCTTCCACACTTTTACCGGATTTACCCTCGTCGGAATATTCCCCGGCGATAATCATATCCTGGTAATCAGCGTATTTATGCAATTTATCTTTTTGCGCATCTAAGCTGTAACCATCTACCTGCATGGAGGTGGATACACGGGTGTAGATGTAGCATTTGAGTTGTTTTTTCATATAATCACAACCTTTCTGTTTCTATGTAAAAAATCACCCTCTCATTGTCCCAACACAATTATAAATCCGTTCCAACTATATTTCAACAGAAAAATAGGCAATCAAAACTCTGACTGCCTTCTTGCTAATACAATAAAACTAAGCAAATGACTATTCGCTTTTTTCTTTATTTTTTGCATATATATCACAGGTAAAAACATTATTAACGAATCTTTTTCCCCTGCTTTGCGTTGCAACATTTACAATTGCATACATTACTAACAAATATATAATACCATTTTTGCATACTGGAACAAAATCTACAATGCTTCCTATAACAATATATAAAATCAGCATTACAACTGTAGATGTGGTCATATCTCTAAACATAAGATAATCTCTATGTGAAGAAAAGACTTTATCCTCTTTATCATATTTTGTATACAACTTATACCATTCTGTATTTTCATATTGACGAGTGCTCTTTTTTGATGGCATATTTTCGTATACTTTTTCATAGTATTTCAAAAAATCCTTTTGGGTTATTCTTTCATCTTGACATTTTCGTTTCCATTTAGAAAATACGACTTGTCCTGGAAGAGGAAAAAACCAGTATACTATAGCATTTTTTATTCTTGTCGGCACTATTGCATCCGATATTAAAACAAGAATGTAAACAATACCTGAAAATAATGCTGAATTTATAACCGTTACAATCAAATTAGAATATGTCCCCTCAGAGGTTACCAGCTGCAAATTGATAACTTTCCCTAAATACAAAAGGGCAGAAATATTTGCAATAACAAAATATTTCAATTCATTGCCGCGATAATCTTTTATGTCCTTCATATGCTTATCTCCTCTTATCCAAAATAAAATTTTTTACTTCCTTTTTTCCAAGTATTGTCATTAATGTAATTCTTCCGAGTTCGACCTGTGAAAATGCAACTAAATCTTTACCACTCGGCCTTGCCGAATCTCCTGTATGTGTATGCCATTCTCCAACATATCCGATTAATCCATTTGTCATTTCTTCGTATTTATTAATTAATTCATCAACACCTTGAGTTCCAGCTATAACTTCACCTGAGGTTCTCCTATTATCATTCGGAATATGGGTATCGGTAATTACAATTCGCTTCAAATATAAATTGATAGTTCCTAGCCATATACCCATATTTTCAATAGAATCATTCAAGTAAATCTTTACATTATCCCAAACATCCTTCTTAATATGAATACACCAATCATTTAATTCAAATATTTCGAAGGATTCAATTTCAAAAAGTTGTATATGATTTTCTATAAGACTGTTTTTATCAAAGTAATTCAGCACTATCGTTCCCTCATTGCAACCAACATACTTATTTACAATGTGAGGCACAATACTCGCATGGTTGCTGATTGTAGCATCATCTAGAACAAATGTATCCGAACTACATCCTATCCCAATATAAAGTTCTTTGTTTGCCTCATGCTCATTCGATAACAACCAATCACGAACTCCTTGCGATTCTATTGCTTTATGCCAAAGAGTCACCCTTAAATCATAAATATCAGGATTCCTGTTACTTCCTTCAACAAATGTTGCTCCTACAATTCCACCAGCAAAAATTTCCGTTCTAACCACACATCCTGTGATCTTTTCCTTACTACTTAGATAATTTAGACAACGCTCTGATGCTGTAGCATCAATAATTATTTCATTATCTAAGTCCACATCATCTGCCAAAATATCAACCTTTTCCATACTACTTTTTGTATCTTCTCTAAATAATGCTTTTATGTTTCCCTGGGCAACAAATGCCTTGGGAGCCCCAATCATAAACGGAGATTTTTCTTCATGCCTGATTAAGTTGTGCGGGAGCAAACAATCATTATCATAGATTTTTTGATTAACATATCCCATTTTAGCTAAATGCATTGATACTTTAGAACCAATCGCTCCGACTCCAATCATTGAAATATCTGGTTTTTCAAATTCAGTACCTGATATTTTCTCTGCCAACTCCTTATTAACCAATCCTATGGTTGCATAATTATATACAGTAGAATCTCCAAATTCAGCCGGATTACTTTCAAAATCGAAATTAAGTAAAAATGCAATAAAGTCAAACTTGTCAAATGTACCAAGAACCTGCATAGGTCTCTTGATTGCCATAACTACCATTATTGCTTTTGGAATCTTTTTAGCATTCTTAATATACCTTAAGTATTGTGCTCTATATCTTCTAATTCCTTTTTTCACTTGAGCAGCACTATTAAATATTTCCACATCTGAAAATACATTAAACTCGTTTACTATATAATCCGTTTCAGGCATTATCCTATCAAAAGTAAAAATACAAGGAAAAATATTATTATGTTGTGCATAATCAAATTTCTGGGTTGTTAATTCCCAATATAAACCATCCCTTTTTATATTAAAAATTTCAAAACCTTGGTTATCTTTTGATGATTTAATATAATTCGTCATAGCTTTATAATCCATAAACAGAATATCTCTTTGGTCCGTTATTCTCACATTTTCAAAACCATCGTTATGGATTAATTCTCCATTAACCAAATCTGAAAACCACCCAACAACTCTATCGCAGAATGCATAAACTCCACATTGAAAGAACCATTCATTTACATCTCCCCTATAAAGGCATAAATTGAGTTCTTTTATTTCTGTTCCGCTCACACTTGTATTCAGATGAGGTATCAAGTTTGTGGGAAAATCGTCCCTCGCAGGAATTACACTCGGAGCAGATAATGGATAATTTGTGGGCACATAAAACACAATCTCCTCTTTATCTCTTATATCAAGACCTTTGTATACTCCATTTGTAGGTATACAAATATCTATAGTTGCAATAAGAAATATTCCTGGATATTTCTTGGAATTACAAATTTGTACAATACTGATGTACGGATTCTGTTCTATTGCCAATACTAAATCCAATTTTTCTGTATTTTGTACTATCTCCTGTAACTCCAAACGCTTATAAATTTCAAACTCCATATCAATACTCCCCATATGACTTAGGTGTATATGTACTATGTTTCTTTATATCTGTTTTTATGCTATCTTTAGTTACTCCTTGTTTTGTAATCTTTAATTTTACCGGAATCGGCTCATCATTATATAATTCATCCGCAGTACAAATAAATCTATTATCATTCTTTATGCAACTCTTATAAGCATTCATTGCCCTATAACTCGGTGGATTATCCGCATTCCGCTTTATCTTCTTACTTGAAGCAATAATATATGCTTTTTCCTTGGATTTCTGCAAATACTCTTCAATTGAAGAATCAATACTACCTGTAGAGGTATCTTCTATACTAATCGCATGCCATGAGCAATGATGTGGAGCCAATAAAACATCATATTCTTTATCTTCGTTTAATGAAATTACTTCTTTCCAATTTTCACATTCAATATCACCCATAATCATAACAGAATAGGTATTGTCTCCCATAGCAAAAGAAATGTAAAATGAAGCTGTACATTCATTTACACCAGAATCTTCGTCATCTGTACTCTTCTTTACTGGACGCAACACAAAAATTTCACAGCCAAAATCACTTTCACCATTAAGTTCACTAATTATTTCTCCTGCAACGGTCATAATATCTGCATAATCTGCTAAATCCTCACTATATCCAATAATTTTAAGTCTGTTGCCATTGACGTCAAAATCATCTTTTCCATATAAATCCAATCTTCTTTCAGCTTCGGCTTTTAATGCTTTCGCATCATCATTCGTCAAATTATCATCTACCAAAAGCCTTGCCGGAACACATAATTCATTTATTCTAATTTTATCTATCTCACAGTCACTCGGAGCGCATAAATTGAAATATTCTTCAATGCCGCGACAGTGATCATGATCGGAATGTGTCAAGAAAAAAGCATCCAAATATACCTGTTTTCCATCAGATTCTAAATTATCATGAAGATACTTATTACAATCATACACCTCACTTTCATCATCTTCAGATTCTTTTCTTATATTGCAGTCAATTAAAAAATTAACTTTGTCTTCCGTACTAAAAAGTGTCATATCACCGTTTCCAACTGGAAAAAATGTCACATAATTTGCCATATCAATTCACCTTATTTAACCTTTCCCTTAATCTCCCCCACCAGCTCATGCACCGTCGTACACGGGCACATCTCTGATGACTTTTTCTTACCTTCTCTTTTACACTGCTCCAGTTTCTGTTGTGCTATCTGAATTGCCTTTTCCTCGTCACCGGCTTTGCAAAGTTTTCCATACATCTGCTCATCTGCCTTGGAATACTTCTGCCCGGTCTTAGTTTCATACACTCGTCCAAAATCTGAGCAACAAGTCCAAGAGTCTTGAATTGCCGGCATGGAACCAAAGTAGGCATACATCCATATTTCAAAACATGGATTGGACCAGCCCACTTGTATTCCTTTATCCTCTGCCTCTTTTATAATCTCATCAAAACCCTGCACTTGGTCTCTGTCAAATACAATCCAAGGAATACGATATTGTGCATCATAAGCAGTGAGTTCCAGACATTTATCAATCATGGCACGAGTTTTTGTCTCTACCACCTTTATTACGAGTTTGTTTCTCACATCCTCCGGCAAAGCCTGATGGAGTCCTGTGAAGAAACATCGCTCTGTAGCTTCTGTATCCGTAACAATCAAATAGTAACCTAATTCCGGCACCTTGAATTGCTTTCTCTGCTCACGAGTTTTTCTGTTACCTGTTCTGTCCTTTTTCGCCATCCTAATCTCTCCGTTCCACTCCGGTCGGTGCTAAACCAATGTCCACTGGACATTGAGCACCCTTAAAAATATCAATACTCTTTAAGGTAGGAATTGCACCATACTTTCCTATCAGATAATTTTTCTCATAGCTTTCGTCCTTACGGATACGAGTACCATCCTCGTCTACGAAATCTGCCAATGAGTACAGTGTAGAAACACCCTCTTCATCCTTCTCTACAAACCAAATTTCATCACGACGCAAAAGCTGATTAGACAGTTGCCATGTATCGTGAGTTGTAAACACAAGCTGAGCATGGTTAGTATTTATCTCCGGATTTAAGAATGTTAGCAAGAAGTTTCTTACAAGTAACGGATGCAGACGGGCATTTAATTCGTCAATAAAGAATACACTGCCCTTCTCCAGTACTTCTTGCAATTCCGGATATAAAGCAAACATCTTCAAAGTCCCTGCAGATTCTAATTCTAACGGAATCTCTGCCATCTCATCAGAGCCAATCATTTTATGAAGCGCGTTAATCTTATACTTTTCCTCTTTGGAATCTCCCTCCTGAGGAACTTTCTCGATTCTAAAATCCTTGATATGCTCATCAAATGATGCAAAGTATTCTACAACCTTCTGCTGAACATTCTTATCACTCACAAAACCCTTGGGCAATCTACGAGACATAAAGAAGTTTGTAACAGGATCACCAAAATCCGCAAACTCATTTGCAAGAAACCAGTCTCTAATATCCTTACACTTACCAATCTTCAACTTCGCTCCCAAAGAGATAATAAGCACCTGCTTTTCCAAAGCCACCTGAATATTATCTCTGCTTTTTTTCGGAAATCCGGACAAATCTAACTCATCTGCATTACGGTAAAAAACTGTACTGTACTTTCTTGCAGTCTTTGCCTTAGAATTTAACCACTCTTCTGTTACACCTTCTTTATCAATACAGAACCCATAATTATAAGTCTTTTCAGCCTTATCTCCCGGCAATGTAAAATACACTTCAAAACTAGACTCTGCATTTGCTGATGTGGAATCAAACAAAAACGGAGTCGGTCTGAAATGCTCAAACTTTTCCTCTTCATCACCATACTTGAAAGAATCTGCAACATAATCAGACATATATTCAAAAGCGTTGTATATATTAGACTTTCCACTTGCATTTGCACCATAAATAGCAGCAACCGGCAAAATCTTCTCACTACCAATCGTCACTACTCTGTCTGAGAACTCGGTCATCTTTGTAGCAGATAAATCTAAAGTAGCCTCTTCTCTAAAGGATTTGAAATTTTTAAAATTAAACTGAATTAACATGATTGCTACCTCACCTTCTTTTCTACTTTCTATTATATGCAGTTTTTGAAATAAATCAACCATTAAATGTGATTTTTTCTCATTTTAATGTATTTTTTATTTTGCAATATTAAAAAATCACTCAACTTGCACTTTGTACAAATCAAGTGATTCCTCATTGTTTAATCCGTATCATTATTTTCAATTCTTTATTCAAATACTTTTTTGAACGCTCTTTCGTATGTATCACATCCCGCTCAATCAATGAACCCTCGCCATGCAAAATTTGCTTCGCAAATGGCTCGGTCTACATATCAAGTCTTCGATGAACACTTGTTACAAATTTCGCAGGATGCCGGTAACCCTTATGCAACTTCCATAAACCGCTCCAGAAATCTCTTCGCATAAGTCTCATACCGAAGTCTTTTTTCTTCTGCATCATCACGCCAAGTTTCCGGGTCAAACTGAAGCTCTACAGCTATATCACGCAAAACCTCCAGACCGTACTTCTCCATCATCTCAGCAAGAAATGTGCAGCAGCGTTCAAATTCCTTATTCAAAGCTTCCCTCCTTCCTTAGTCGCTTCTGCATCTTTTCAAAATAATTCTGATAATTCTTTTCTAGATGATACAGCCTCGCTACGGAAAAGGCAATATTTTTGATTCAAAAAATTCCGCTTACATATTTCCGGACTTTCTTTCACTTATCACTTCGTAAACCTTATTCACTTCTACATTCAACTTTCTCATATATGCCACCAGCTGTTCCTTATCTGTCTCTGAATATAAACCGGAATTATTATTATGTACAATCTGATTAATATTCGTACCAATGTGATTTACTTCATTGATAAGCTCCCTCAATAAAATCCTCATCTCCGGATAATCCGTAGGTTTCTGCGATATCATAAACCTCAGATACTTGGACTCGGTCATATTCATCTTCTCTGCTTTTTCTGCCAGCTCTGCGGCTTCCTCCGGACTCAAACGAAACTTCTTTACAAGACTTAATCTGCCTTGGGACATGCCATTGCCTCCCTTCTACAGTTCTGCTCAAAATTCATACTGATAATTTCTCATGGTGTCTTCTGCTAGATACGCATTTTGTATATCCATTGCAAAATGCATCTAGTTAGGGGCAAAATCCCCTAAAACCCCTGATATTTATATAGGTGTGTCACTTTTTGACGCACTTTTTGAAAAAGTACGCCACTTTTTGACACACCTTTTGGAAAAGTGCTCCACTTTTTGGCACACCTTTTTTGATGATAATTTTTCGTGCCTTGGATGGTGTGTCACTTTTTGACACCCTTTTCGGAAAAGTGCTCCACTTTTTGACACACCTTTGGAAAAATGGCGCCACTTTTTGACGCACCTTTTCAAATTCACAAGTATCATTCAGAAACTACGTCTTCAATAATCTGCTTATCCATTTTATTGCTTACCTATGTATTACCGAAACACGTACATCATAATATATTCTTCTTCGTTTTCATCAATAATCTCGAAGCCAACATTTTTGTACATCTTCACTGCATAGTTTGCTTTCTGTACTGCCAAGGAAGTTTTCTGATACCCTCTTTCTTTTAACTCTTCCAACATCCGTTTCATCAGCATAGTTCCAATCCCAAGACCTCGATACTCTTTATATAACGATATGGCAAAAGACGGAACACCATCTTCTACATGTCCATAATCATCCATATTACGAACCCAGACAGCGCCGACTATCTTTTTGTCAACTTCAGCAACAAAACAAATATCTCCTTCCTGCTTGCCAAAATCCTGCACATAAATCTGTAATTCTGGTGCATTTATAATCTCTTTTGGCGGTGCATCTACACCTTCTGGAATGAAAATTGCTTCATACAGGAAATCATCCAGCAATGCTATTTCCTTGTTGTTCATATGCCTTATATTATAACTGATTTTATTATGAAAACCAATCAAAGTTCTAATTTGATTTACATCATATTCTTTAGCTGGAAGAATAACTGCATTTTTACCTCTTATTTCTTTTACTATACTTAATTCTAACTCTTGCCTGTGTTTAAAATGACTGATCATATCCTCAAAAGCACTACATTCATGTTTCCTCCCATAGGGAGAGTTCACCAAATATTCTAACATCATCTGATACCATAACTCATTTCCATTCTCATCACAGCGTTCTTTTTGAATTATTTTAATATTCTCTTCCAACTTATCACTATAGAGATAAAATAATATAAACTTCTTTGCATCAATGCACCTAAATAAATTACGATAGAACTCTATAATTTCTTCATCACTAAGCATATGAAACAAAATTAAATCCTCTATTACATTTTGAAAGAAAGAACATTCAAATAAATATCCTGTATTTGTAAAATTTTTAAACCTTGTTACTATAATTTCCTTTAGCTCCGCCAAAGTTTTTCGCCCATTATAGACTTCATAATTCTCCAAATCTTTATAAAATCCCGGAATATCCGTAATTATCTTAGTGTAAGTAATGATATAATTCTCTTGTTCCCTAACTGTATTTTTTATAATTTCATCCCTTATCGAATTGTATTTTCCCAAAACAGCCTCATATTCCTTCTTCGACATCAAAGCACACCAAGCCAATTCTATCGGAGAATAATCTCCTTCCCTACATACATGTAACTCTGGATTAAACTTAACAATATTATTTATCAGCGTGCTTTTTCCTGATCCTTGAATACCTTCTACAAATATATTTTTCATAAAGCAAATCTCCTTTCAAATTATAATTCAATTACCTTAGTTGCTATTTTTTCGCAAAATTTCCTGTCATGTTCAACAAATAGCATGGTTGGCTCATACTTTAAAATTAATCTTTCTAACTGCATCCGAGAAAAAATATCAATGTAATTTAATGGTTCATCCCAAATATAAAGGTGTGCCGGTGTAAGTAAACTAGTCGCCAACAAAACTTTCTTTTTCTGGCCTTCCGAGTAAGTTTCCATATTTTTAGTAAACTGCTCTCGTCCAAAATCAAGCTGCCGAAGTATGGCACAAAATAAACTCCTATCCAAATCATGCGTTTTACAATAATTTGTAACATTACCTTTAAGTCCGATTGTTTCCTGACCAACATATGAAATAACAAGACCACTTGCCACCTCACATAGTCCTTCTTCAATTATACAAACACCTATATTGGAATTACATTTTTCTAGGATTTTTCTAATAATTGTTGTCTTTCCACTTCCATTTTTTCCGGATAATACAACACGATCACCCTTTTTAATGTCAAAAGACAGCCCTTGAAACACTGGTTTATCTGAGTCTTTATATTGCAAACTATACTCTTTTACATTAACAAGACTATTTTTGTAATGAACAAGCTGAAACAACTTTAAATCTTTAGGATATTCTATATCTTCTAAAAGACCCTCCTTTTCCTCAATCTCTCTTTCAATTCGTTTTTCCATCTGCTTTACACGACTCTGCATCTTTTTTGTTTTGGCTCCTATAAAACTTCTTGTGCTTAAGCATCTGTCATGTTCTTTTATCGGATCAAATCCTATTTTGGTGCGTTCATTTTTATCTGCCCACTTAGCAACCTGTTCTGCCGCATGGTTCAACTTTTGAATCTCCTTTCGGTGTTTCTCATTTTGTGCTATCGCAAATTTATCTTTACGTTGCTTATTCTCCCACCACACCGAGAAATTACCATTTTGTACTTCGATACTGCAACGATTCAATACCAGACAATGATCTGTGCATGCATCCAACAAATCTCTGTCATGAGAAACCAGTATAAAACCCCTTTTAGAAGCTAAATACACCTTCACACACTCCCTTGCATTTTGGTCAAGATGATTCGTCGGTTCATCAATTAATAAAAACTCATTTTCCTGTGAAAACAAAACTGCAAGTAATATCTTTGTACGCTCTCCGGGACTTAAGATACAATAAGGTCGATACAAAATCTCTGAACTTTCCGATAGCTCTTCCAACTCACAAATAACTCTCCATATTTCACACCCCGGCTTCAAATCTTCCATAAATTCTGCCACAGGCATTTGTTTTTGGTATTCTGCAATTTCATAAGGAAAATAATCAAACTTCGTTGATGCACTTATGGAACCTGTAAACTGATATTTTCCAAGTAATAAATTTAAAAAAGTTGTCTTCCCTTTTCCATTTCTACCAATAAAACCTAGTTTCCAATTTGTATCAATCGAAAATGAAACATTCTCAAAAACATAATCAAAACTCCCTTCATATCCAAAGGTGAGATTATTTATACTAATTTGTGCCATATACATTCCTCCTCTCATGGTTACAATAAAAAAAGAACCATTCGTTGCCAAACAGTTCCATTACATACTATAACCTCATATGGTTCATCAAAAGAAGGAAATACACCCAACATTGTAATCATTTTTATGCACACAAAAAGAGAGGTTATGAGAACATAATCCACTTTTGGCAACACGACAAGTAGTATGGGCGATATCGCTCATACTGCATAAACATTCATGTAATCAAAAGTAAATTATCTTCTCATCTTTTCACCTCTCTCCTTAAGATAAAGCCATTCTAACACTCCGACTTTCCTTTGTCAACAAAGGAATATACTAATTCAACTCATTCCACACATCCACATAATCCTGCAATCCACCCGGACGCATTGCAATACTTACGTAACTTGCTGGCTCTTTCCTCGCAAGTATGACAAGAATCCCCGCATCCTCTGGCTCATCAAATACGACCTGCTCCTCTGCCTAATCACAGTCAATTACAAGCTCCTTGCCCTCCATATCTGTCATAACAACAGCGTTCCTGCTGCCATCATACTGATACACTGTATAGTTTAATGCCATGTGCTCACCTCTCTAAATCATCCCAAAATGCTCCAGCGCATCTCTTATCGCTTTTCCTTTTCTTCCGGACACTGAGGTTGTCTGCTATCTTCAGACTTAGGCAGGTTATAATTCTCCCCAACCTCTGTTCCACATTTCCTTTTTACCTGTGAAATATACAGATTAGGCACCTTCAACCCGTGCTCTTTCAGCACATATTCCTTAATCTCCGCATAAGTCGCCTTACTCTCAGCCGAAGTCAAATCCAGCTCATCTAATTCAATTTCAACCTCAATTACATCATCCGGTTTTTGTTGGGACAAGAGAATAACCGTCTCCACATGCACACTCATTGGAAACATATCAACCGGTCTGACCTTTTGGAGTGTATAGCCGCCATCCACTAAAATGCGGAGGTCACGGGCAAGTGTTGCGCTGTCGCAGCTGACGTAAACAATGCGGTCAGGCTGCATCTTAAGCATCGTATCGAGACACTTCTCATCACAGCCCTTTCGCGGCGGATCCACCACGATCACGTCAGGATGCGCCATTTCGCTCTCTTCCTGACTATGCTTGGCATACCAGTCCGGTAATACCTCCTCTGCTTTTCCAACAAAGAATGTAGCATTTTCCATATGGTTCAGGGCAGCATTTTTTCTGGCATCTTCGATCGCCTGTGGTACAATCTCTACACCATAGACCGCTTTTGCCTTCTGCGCCAGAAATAAGGAGATCGTTCCGATCCCGCAGTACAGATCCCAGACAGTCTCTTTTCCCTGCAGGTCAGCATAGGCTAACGCTGTTCCATACAGCTTCTTTGTCTGCACCGGATTGACCTGAAAAAAGGAAAGCGGTGAAATCTGAAATGCCACGTCTCCGATATAATCAGTAATATATGGCTTACCATAAAGGAGTCTGATCTCCTTTCCCATGATAACATTTGTATTTTCCTGATTGACACTGAGAGAGATGGATACGATCTGTTTTTCCGGCTCTTCTTCATGCTTCTCTTCCGTCCCGTCAGCATTTTTCTGTGTGCCACCAGATTCTTTCATATTCTCACACAGCTTCAACTTTGTAAGTGCAGATATCAGCTCCTGCTCATGCGGCAGTTTCTTACCATTGATCACAAGACAGACCATGATCTCACCTGTCGTAAAGCCTGTCCGGATGAGTACATGGCGCACCAGTCCTCTGCCGCTTTCTTCCTGATAAGCAGAGATCTGATACCGTTTCATAAAAGCAAGGATTTCCCGTAAGATCACACCATCCGTTTCTGCACCGATACAACAGTCTGTGCTCGGAATGATCGAATGTGTCCTGCCGGCGTAAAAGCCCGCAACCGGATTACCATCTTTATCTACGCCGATCGGATATTGTGCCTTATTACGATAATGATACGGATCGTCCATTCCGATAATAGGCTCCATCACGCTTTCGATCTCTTCTGCCGCAAAGCCACCGATGCGCTGCAGATTGCCAAATACTTTCTGCTGCTTGATCTGAAGCTGTTTGTCATAGGCAACTGCCTGCAGCTGACAGCCGCCGCACGGCTTGTAGATCGGACAGCGCGGCTCTATGCGAAAAGGAGAAGGTACAAGTACCTTCTCACATCTTGCATATGCATAATTCTTTTTTACTTTTGTCAGAAGTGCCAGAACTTTGTCGCCCTGCACCGCATCTTTTACAAAGAGTGTGAATCCGTCGATCTTTCCGATGCCTTCGCCGGAAACACCGGTGTCTGTGATCTCGATTTCGACCTGACTGTTTTTCTTATATTCCATATATGCTCCTGTTTCTATCCTTCCCGCACGTTCCATATTCACATATGCCTTTGCCCGGCTTACTTAGCCGGCATCACAACAATTTTGTTGCTCTGACATTTGTTTCCAGCAGTCTGTTGTATCCCAGCCAGCCTGTCTCGGATGTAGACTCCAGAAGCTCTGTAAAGGTTTCCAGCTTTGCATCCGTATTATCCGCAAAGTTCAGTGCAACCGCTTCCATCAGTGCAGGTTTTTTCGGAGAACCGTATTCCAGCTCGCCGTGATGCGCCAAAATGCAGTGCTTCAGTTCATTTAACAGATCTATCGGGAATCCGTCGATCCGCGCAGCCTTTTCTCCTGTCATTTCACAACCCATTACAATATGTCCGAGCAGGTTACCAATGTCTGTGTAGTCATTTTCCGGGAAACTGGAAAGCTCCTTTACCTTACCGATATCATGCAGCATTGCGGCTGTCAGAAGCAGATCGCGCTTGAGCATCGGATAAGCGCCGCAGTAGTAGTCACACAGCTTTGTCACACTGAGCGTATGCTCCAGTAAGCCACCGACAAATCCATGATGTACGGTTTTGGCGGCTGAAGAATTCCGGAATGCCTTCACAAAATCCTCGTCCTCTACAAAGAAACTCTGCAGAAGTGCCTTTAAATATGTATTTTCGATGCTATCAATAAGCTTCGTCAGCTCATGCATCATCTGGTCGATATCCTTCTTGCTGACCGGCAGATAGTTAGCCGGATCATACTCGCCCTCCTGACAACGACGCAGACGCTTTACATTGATCTGGTTTGCGCCCTGGAAAGATGTTACCTCACCATAAACCTCGATATAATCCAGTGCATCATAATCACCGATCCCCATACTGTTCGGATCCCAGATCTTTGCGTCGATCGTGCCTGTTTTGTCCTGCAGCACAGCAGTTTCGTATGGCTTACCATTTTTGGTAGTTGCCAGCTGCTTATGCTTGCAAAGATAAATGTCTGATACTCTGTCGCCTTCTTTATAATCCTGAATAAATTTCATTTTTCCGCTCCTATTCTGCTTCTTCCGCTGTAATTTCCAGTATCACTTCTTTATATTCTGTTCCGTCAAACCGCATGACTGTCATTTCCACAACATTTTGCGGAGACAGAGACATGATCACCGCTCTGTATTCCTTATAAGAGGAGATCAGATGATCTCCGATCTTGGTAATGATATCTCCATTGGAAACACCCGCACGCATCGCCGGTGACTGTGAGACAACTTCCGTCACATAAGCACCATATGGCACATTCATCTCCTTATGGGCATCATCCGTTACATCGACGCCCTTGATACCAAAGTAAGCTCTTTTCTCATTATTGGACAGCTTTGCAATAAGCGTCTTAATATCCGATATGCCAAAGACCGTAAGCGGCTGTCCGCTGACACTGCCTGCCATAACGCCAAGCACCTTTCCTTCCAGATTGATCAGGACACCACTCGGTGCTGTGCCCGTATTCAGATCCGTCGTCAACAGATTGTACGATGCATCTGTCAGATTCAACCTGCCCTTATTGGCTGTGATCATACCATAGCTGACAGAGCCATAGGTTCCCTGCGGTGCACCGATCGCGATCACCGGCTGACCAACAATCGCATCATCTCCCGAAATGCCCAGCTCAGCGATCCTGATCTCCTCCATCGTTGTGGAATGGATCTCATCTTTGGAAACCGCAAGGATCGTAAGTCCCGTCTGGCTGTCCTTCTGCTTGATATGCGCTTCTGTCATCTGCTTATCACAAAATCTGACATAGTACTGGCTTGCATTTCCCATCGATCCTGTATCCGCCAGGATCAGAAGTTCCGCCGTATTGTCCGCCAGGATCAGCCCCGCGGTCGTATTTTCATTTTCAAACGTTCCCTGCAGCCAGTCCTGCATTTCCGAAATCCCGATCACGGAAACCATAAAATCCATGGAATCCTGCGCATAGGCGTAGAGATCCTGATACAGCTCTTTATACTGATCGATCCCAAATGCAGTCGTGGCAGACTGGATCGCTTCTTCCTTGGCTTCCTCCACCGCTGCCTCCTGCCTTTGCACTTCCTGCCTGGCAACGCTCTCCTCCGTTAAAAGCTCCTGTGGCTTTACCTCTTTCTTTTCCTCCGGGAATTCTACCTTGGATATCTTTTCCGGATTGAGCACATTGTTGATGACCGGCTCGATCAGAAGAAAGGTAACACACGCCACCAGACCGAATACCACAGCAAGTGCGGCTGTCAGAACGGTTCTGCGCAGAAGCTTTTTCTTGTTGACCGGCTTTTTCTTTATCGTTTCATGCACAAATTCATACTCTTTCTCTTCCATTTACCACTCTTCTCCTTAGCTGTTACCAGCTTTCAGTATATCATTTTAAGGGTATTTCCACAAGAATCCTTGCATAGTAATTTTGCCCTACCTGTGTTATACTTTGTGGATAAGGAGGCTATTATGAACCAGAAAGCATTACACACTCTTGAATATGATAAGATCATACGTTTATTGATAGATAAAGCAACCTCAGATCCTGGACGGAAAATGTGCGAAAATCTGCAGCCGGGCAACTCCATTTCGCAGATTGATCTGCGTCAGGAACAGACCGCAGCAGCACTTGACCGCCTGTTCAAAAAAGACAGTATTTCTTTTGGAAACAATCATGATTTTTCCTATGCCTGCAAGCACCTTGCCATCGGCGGTTCTTTAAGCTGCACAGAGCTTCTGCAGATCGCCGGGCAGCTTGAAAATGTTACGCGCATCAAAAGCTACGGTCGTATGGAAAAGGAATATACCGACTGTCTTTCCGCTTTTTTTGATGAACTGGAGCCGCTGACGAACATCCAGACAGAGATCCGCCGCTGCATCATCGCAGAGGATGAATATGCGGATGATGCCAGCTCCACGCTCCGTCAGATCCGCCGTCAGCTTGCTTCTACCGGTGAAAAGATCCATTCCCAGCTTCTTTCCATGGTAAACGGAAGCTACCGCACCTATCTGCAGGACGCAGTGATCACTATGCGGAATAACCGGTATTGTCTGCCTGTCAAAGCAGAATGTAAGGGGCAGGTTCCGGGTATGGTGCACGAAAGATCCCAGACAGGTTCCACACTTTTTATCGAGCCTGCAGCAGTAGTGGATCTGAACAATAAAATAAAAGAGCTTGAGCAGCAGGAGGCTGAAGAGATCGAAGTGATCCTTGCTATGCTTTCCGCCTCTCTTGCCGAGCATGCAGATACCATTCTCCGAAATGGGGAACTGATGACAATTCTCGATTTTGTCTTTGCCAAAGCAGAGCTTGCCATGGATATGAATGCAACAAGACCTGTTCTGAATGAAAAGGGAATCCTGCGGCTGCGCAAGGCGCGTCATCCGCTCCTCAAAAAGGACAGCGTTGTACCGATCGACATTCATCTGGGAGATAGCTTCAAGCAACTGATCATCACGGGTCCGAATACCGGCGGTAAGACAGTTTCCCTGAAAACAGCCGGACTTCTATGTCTGATGGCACAGGCAGGACTGCATATTCCGGCTCTCGACCGGAGCGAGATCTGTGTATTCCGTGAGATTTTCGCGGATATCGGGGATGAACAAAGTATTGAACAGAGCTTATCCACCTTCTCCTCTCATATGACAAACATTGTCCACATTATGAAGGAGGCTGACAACCATTCCCTGTGTCTGTTTGATGAGCTTTGCGCCGGAACAGATCCAACAGAAGGTGCTGCCCTTGCGATCGCGATTCTCTCCACCCTGCAGGCGCGTGGCTGCTTTACAATGGCAACCACCCACTACAGTGAGATCAAGATCTATGCCCTCTCTACAGACGGCGTAGAAAATGCCTGCTGTGAATTTGATGTAGAAAAATTAGCTCCAACTTACCATTTGCTGATTGGCGTTCCGGGCAAGAGTAATGCCTTTGCGATCTCCGAAAAGCTGGGACTTTCCGATAAGATCATAGAAAAAGCACGTCAGCAGATCAGCAGTGAGCAGGAAAGCTTTGAAGATGTCCTGTCCTCTCTGGAAACAAGGCGTGTCCAATTGGAACGCGAAAGAGCCGATTTCGATGAACAGAAGCAGAAGCTGGAAAACAGACTTGCCGATCTGACCAGAAGGGAAGAAAAACTGCAATCCCAGAAGGACGATATTTTGCGAAATGCCAACGAACAGGCAAGAGATATTTTACGAGATGCCAAGAAAGTGGCAGATGAGACGATCCGCTCCTTCCAGAAATTCGATGACAACAGTTCCATGAAGGAAATGGAACAGAAACGTACCAAGGTGCGTGAGAAGATTTCCGAAAAGGATTCCAAACTGACGCTGAAAGCTCCCAAAGCTCCGAAAGGCTCCAAGGTAAAAGCAACAGAGCTGCATTTAGGCGACCGCGTCAAGGTACTTTCCATGAATCTGCGCGGAACCGTCAGTTCCAAGCCCGATGCTAAAGGTTACTTATTCGTACAATGCGGCATTATCCGTTCCAAGGTGCATATCAGTGATCTTGTGCTGATCCCCGAAGATGATATCACGGCAAGTACGATCTCCCACTCCAGCTATGGCAAGATCACGATGGCAAAATCTGCCAATGTCCGTACAGAGATCAATCTGCTCGGTAAAACAGTGGACGAAGCGCTGAACGCACTTGATAAATATTTAGACGACGCTTACATGGCACATATTCCTTCCGTCCGTATCGTGCACGGAAAAGGAACCGGTGCTCTCCGTAACGCAGTACAGACACATTTACGTGCACTTCCTTATGTTGCATCCTTCCGACTCGGTGAATACGGCGAAGGTGATGCAGGCGTTACGATCGCTACTTTTAAATAGAAAGGGGTTTTACTATGGTTGCAAAACAGAAAATACTGATCGTGGATGATGATGAAAATATCGCAGAGCTGATCTCCTTATATCTGACAAAAGAGTGCTTTGAGACTATGATTGTTTATGACGGTGAATCCGCACTTTCCAGCTTTGAGACCTTCCAGCCCAATCTGATCCTGCTCGATCTGATGCTTCCGGGCATTGACGGTTATCAGGTATGTCGCGAGATCCGCACCACTTCCAGCGTTCCGATCATCATGCTGTCCGCCAAAGGCGAAGTATTTGACAAGGTACTCGGTCTGGAGCTTGGCGCCGACGATTATATGGAAAAACCGTTTGATACAAAGGAGCTGGTTGCCAGAGTCAAAGCAGTTCTCAGACGTTTCAAATCAGGAAGTGTTCCGACGGAGGCAAATGCCAATACGAAAAAGGTCGAATACCCGGATCTGACGATCAACCTGACAAATTATTCTGTTATTTACCGCGGAAAAACAGTGGAGATGCCACCAAAAGAGCTGGAGCTCTTATACTTCCTCGCATCTTCTCCCAATCAGGTATTTACAAGAGAACAGCTTCTCGACCAGATCTGGGGCTATGAATATATCGGCGATACCAGAACAGTTGACGTTCACATTAAGAGACTTCGTGAAAAAATAAGCGATCACCCGAACTGGCATTTATCAACAGTATGGGGAATCGGTTACAAATTTGAAGTCACGAGAGAATAAGGGAGCATCCATGAAGAAATCGCTTTATCTGAAATTTGTTCTGGCGTATGTTATCTTTGGATTTTTCAGCTTTATTGTGGTAGCAACCTTCTCCTCTTCTCTTATCAATGAAAGAGTCAAAAGCGAAAATGCCGAATCACTTTACGCAGAAGCATCCATGGTATCAAAAACATATGCCGCCGAGCTTTACAACAATGAAATTACCATTGAATCTGCCTATCATCAGCTACATGCACTCGGAACATATTTGTCGTCTACAATATGGCTTGTAAATCCTTCCGGAACAGTACTGGTTAATTCCGATAAACAGCCGGATGTGGCAAATCCACAGATCATTGACAATTTTACACCATCTATCACCGCTGATTCCTACTATACGACCGGTGATTTTTTTGGAGAATATGAACAGAATATGCTGATCATTTTCAGCCCGATCACATCCAATTATAAGATCCAGGGATATGTGATCATTGCAAAGCCGGTTTCACTCTTAAATGAGCAGGGAAACGGCTATCTGACGATCATGTACATCACCATGGTGCTGTTGCTTTTACTTTCCTTGATCATCCTTCTGTTTTTTACGGAAATGTTTTATATTCCGCTGCGCAAGGTCATTTATGCCACAGAGCAGTATGCCAGCGGTAACATGCACTATGAATTTACCGTTGAAAGCAGTGATGAAATGGGCTATCTTGCCGGAACGCTGAACTATATGGCAAGCGAGATCGCCAGATCGGAAGATAACCAGAAGAAATTTGTTGCAAATGTTTCCCACGACTTCCGCTCTCCGCTGACTTCGATCAAGGGTTACCTCGAAGCAATGCTCGACGGGACGATCCCACCGGAAATGCACGAAAAGTATCTGCACATCGTATTAAATGAAACAGAACGTCTGACCAAGCTGACAAACAGTCTGCTGCAGCTTAACAACTTAAATACAAAGGGCATGGTGTTGGAAAAATCTGTATTTGATATGAATCAGGTGATCCGCGATACGGTCGCAACCTTTGAGGGTTCCTGCGAGCAGCGGCAGATCAGCATTGCTCTCACTTTGACAGGAAATGTCATGCATGTGGTGGGCGACAAAAGCAAGATCCAGCAGGTTTTATACAATCTGCTCGATAATGCCATCAAGTTTTCCCACAATAACTCTACGATCACGATTGAAACAAGAGAAAAGAAAAATAAGCTGTTTGTTTCCGTTAAAGATACAGGAATCGGAATTCCGAAGGACAGTCTCAACCTGATCTTTGACCGTTTTTACAAAACCGATCTTTCCCGCGGCAAGGACAAGAAAGGAACCGGTCTCGGTCTGAGTATCGCCAAGGAGATCATTCATTCCCACGGCGAAAACATCAATGTCATCAGTACGGAAGGGGTCGGTACGGAATTTATCTTCACGATCGCCCGCGCAGAGGATGATGACGAGGATGAGGATGAAGAAATGACTGAAGATAAATAACAGTTAAAAAGGAGCTCGCATAGAATCGCAATCACGTTTGCCTACCCTGCGATTTCATAGTTTTATTTACACGTGTTCCCCTGCCACAAGGAACCTCTGCGTATGCAGAATCGGCTTTGCCGATACGCAGAGGCTGCATAATGGAGTTACAAAAGTAACTCCATTACATTTAATAAAAGCGTCTGTGGCGGGAACCCGGTAAAAAAATGGTCCTTTTTTATATGCACTCCAAAAATTTTTTGAAGGCAGCTTGTCCTTCCGGTGTTCTTTTGTAAACACCTGCACATCCCAGCACTTTTGCAAACACAAATCCTATTTCTTTCTGCACAATCGCATGAAGATTCTCTTCTGTGATTTCATAGTTTGGCAGCCATTTTTCTGCCCAATCTGCATGTATTTTGGTTAAATCGCTTTCCCGCAGATCCTCATTCTGCAGAATTCTGCGTTCCAGCTCCGTCATTTCCATTTGCAATCTAGCCGGGAGAACTGCCAGTCCCATCACTTCAATCAAACCAATATTTTCTTTTTTTATATGATGATATTCCGGATGTGGATGATACACACCTAACGGAAACTCTTCTGTGGTAATATTATTTCGTAACACCAGATCTAATTCAAACAGATTTTCTCTCTTTCTTGCAATTGGTGTGATCGTGTTATGCGATACTCCTTGCGTTTCGCTGAAAATAAATGCTTTTTCATCTGTATATTCACGCCAGCAAGACAGAATGCAGTCAGCAGCCCCTACCAATGACTCTGTGTTATGCCCCTGTAGACGAATAACAGACATAGGCCATTTCACAGTTCCGGCATGAACATCTGGAAATTTTTTTAATGAAATTTCCGTCTCATAAGGTGCTTTAGCCATTGCAAACTCATATTCTCCACCTTGAAAATGATCATGACTTAATATGGATCCACCTACAATTGGCAAATCTGCATTTGATCCCACTGTATAATGCGGAAACTGTTTTACAAAATCCAATAATTTGGAAAAAACTGCCTTATTTATTTTCATTGGAATATGACGATCATTGAAAACAATACAATGTTCGTTATAGTACACATACGGCGAATACTGTAAATTATATCGTTCTCCACACAATGTAATCGGAATAATTCTATGATTTTGCCTTGCCGGATGAGAAATATGTCCGGCGTAACCTTCATTTTCTTTACATAGCAAACAACTCGGATACCCAGATTTCTTTGCTTTTCCCGCCTTTGCAATATCACGAGGATCTTTTTCCGGTTTTGATAAATTGATGGTTATATCCATTGCACCAAATTCTGTATTTGCTGTCCATTTCTCATCCTTTACAATTCGATCTTTTCTGATATAATTTGTTGCCTGGCTAAACTGATAATAAAAATCTGTTGCAGCTTTAGGAGATATATTGTATTTATCCCAAAACTGCCTGCGAACCACAGAGGGGTATGGTGTCAATATTCCCATAATCTTTGTATCAAATAAGTCCTTTTCCGTAATTGTTTCTTCCTCCAGCATTCCCTGCCGACATGCATATTCCAACATATCGTTTAAGATCTGTGACAATTCTCTTTCTGATCTAACCTCTTTCGCAGTCCCTTCATGCTCTGTCAATTGAAATAATTCCAGAAGGCGATTCGTCACATATACTTCATCTTCCGGGTCAACCAATCCATGGTTCAATCCATATGCTACAAGTTCATTGATATACTCATTAATCATAAAACCACCCCCATTTACACATTCTAATATCCATTTGGATGACTTTTATGCCATTTCCATGCTGTACCGATAATTGTTTCCAAATCTGCATATTGTGGATTCCATCCTAATACTTCCTTTGCTTTTGCACTGGATGCGATCAACATAGATGGATCTCCTGCCCGACGTGGTTCTTCCTTTGCCGGAATTGGATGTCCTGTTACTTTTCTTGCAGTTTCCACAACCTCTTTTACCGTAAAACCAACTCCATTTCCAAGATTAAATATATTGCTGTCATTTCCATCACAAAGATACTTCATTGCAAGAATATGAGCCTGTGCAAGATCATTTACATGAATATAGTCTCTAACACAAGTACCATCCTTTGTGTCGTAGTCCGTTCCAAAAATAGAAATATACTCTCTCTTTTCATTTGGTACCTGCAAAATTAAAGGAATAAGATGTGTTTCCGGATTGTGAGCCTCTCCAATCTTTCCATTAGGATGAGCCCCGCAAGCGTTAAAATAACGCAAAGACACAAATCTTAAGTTATATGCATTTGCCGTCCATTTAAACATTTTCTCCATAGACAATTTTGTTTCACCATAACAATTTGTCGGAAGTGTACGATCCGATTCCATAATAGGAATTCGCTCCGGTTCTCCATAAGTTGCCGCTGTAGAAGAAAACACAATCTTATCTACACCATGCGCAACCATGCTCTCCAACAGTACTTCTGTACCACAAAGATTATTACTATAATATTTCAATGGCTTTATCATACTTTCGCCTACTTGCGAACTAGCTGCAAAATGAATAACTCCATCTATATTTTCTTTATCAAATACAGAGTCAATAAAAGCTCGGTTACGAATATCTCCTTCATAAAACTTCGCTTTCGGATGAACCGCTGCCCGAAAACCTGTTTCAAGATTATCTACAACCACCACATCCTTTCCTGCATCAATCAACTCATAAACAGTATGCGAGCCAATATATCCGGCTCCGCCTAATACTAAAATGCTGCCCATAACTATTCCTCCTTGTCTTTTTTGTGTATCTTACATTACTTGAATTCCGCCATATTTACGAATTTTAAGTACATCACAAGCACCATCTCCAAATACCTTTTCCATCTCTGTTTTATATAATGTGACAATATCATTTGGTACGAATGCCTGTATTGTTCCGGCAAAGCCACCACCATGCACTCTGTTTGCCCCCTGCCCGCCTAAAATCATATCGCTGACAGCCAATGCAATAGAAACATTTTGATGTTCCACATCATGGCACACATACACATTCTGCAAATACTTATAAGAAGAATCACCTGACTCTTTAACTAATCTCAAAAAATCTCCAAATCTGTTCTCTCTCAATGCTGCCACTTCTTTTTGCACTCGCTCATTTTCACACACATAGTGAATCGCTCTAAGCGCTGCCCGATCTCCTGCCTGTTCTCTGATGCGTGGAAGATTAGCAAGTACTTCTTTTTTCGTAACCTGTCCAAGCACTTCTTTTCCCAAACAAGCCGCCGCTCTTTTCATTTCTTCCGGAATTGCTGCATAATCCGATGTCAAATCTGCATGTGAGCCTTTTGTATCGGTAATACAAAGACTATATCCATATCCATCCAGGTCAAACTCAATCCGCTCCACCAATGGTGCCACCGGATCCTGAAAATCAATATGTGCCAAACTTCCAATGGAACACGCCATCTGATCCATCAATCCACATGGTTTCCCAAAATATACATTTTCTGCAAATTGCCCAATCATGGCTATTTCAACAGGAGAAATCTTTCCATCATTAAACAGCTCTGACAGAATTGTTCCCATCAATGTTTCAAACGCTGCTGAAGAAGACAATCCAGCTCCTATCAACACATCACTGGTAACAAAAGCCTGAAATCCGCCTATCTGATATCCATATTCTTTTGTTTTTGCCAACACCCCTCGAATTAATGCATTTGTTGTTGCTTTCTCATCCTCTCTCATACCCAGATCATCCAGATATATCGTGATCATCTCATATCCGGCAGATATCACTCTGACACACGGCTCTTCCAAATTGTGTACAACAGCTATTGCATCATTATTAATGGAGGCTGCCAACACCTCTCCACATTGATGGTCTGTATGATTTCCACCTATTTCACTTCTTCCCGGTGCACTAAAGACAAAGATTTCTCCCTCTCCAAAATGTTCTGTATAACTCTCTATCGCCTTAATATAACGCTCTCTTTCATACGATATTTTTTTCTCATCCACATAAACATCTTTCAATGTTTCATCATACATTCCATTTTTTATTTTTTTTATCAAATCATGTGTTATCATAAACTCATCTCCTTTTCTTTTTCGATCTTAGCATTTGTCTCCTCTACATTCATTCCGGAAAGGATAAACATAATAAGCACATCAAAGATCAGTGGCAGCCAGAGATACATAAACTGCATCATATTCAACGCTGACTGTGGCTGAACAGCATACGTTCCCACATAGCCACTAAGTTCCAAAAGCCAGCCTACAACCGCCGTTCCAATACCTCCGCCAATCTTAACACCAAGCGAGGTGCAGGAATACATCGTACCATCCACACGCTTTCCTTGTGTCAGGTAAGTATACTCGGAGCATGAAGCAATCACTGCATTCATATCTCCCTGCCAAGGGCCCTGTCCCAATGCTGCTAATGCTGTAAATGCCATCATCAAAGGAATACTTCCCATATATCCGGCAACAACGACGAGAGCTCTGCCAATCACAGCAAGGATGTAACCTCTCAAATTCAGCTTATACATACCATTCCACTTTCCAACCAGTGTTGGTGTAAAAACCAATGCAATAATAAGAGGAATGTTTACCGCCCAGGCAAATTGTCCAAACAGGTTTTTGTTTTTCAAAACCCAGGTCATATAATAAATACCGGCACCGATCATTGCACTGTATAACTGCTGTAAAATATAAGTACCACAGATCATCAGGTAAAATTTATTCTTTACCAACAGCTTGAATGCCTGAACCAGCCCATATTTTTCCTCTTCATCTGTTGTGTCTCTTTCATTTAATTCCTCTTCCGGAAGTTCTTTGACAGATAATACGGAAATAGTATTCACAACCAATCCGATCATGGCATAAATAATCGCAACCAGTCGCCATGCAGCTGCATCTCCACCACATTTTTCAACAAATCCAACGGTAACCGCCTGAATCAGAAGGCTGGTTGAAAAAGCAAAAATGAAACGGTAAGAACCCATCTGCACACGCTCTTTACTGTTCTTGGTAACAAGTGATGTCAGAGCAGAATAAGCAATGTTATTTGCCGTATAAAACACACCATTCAACAGCGTATACGCGATAAAGAACCACGCATACTGTGCCGTCCTGCCAAGACCTGTTGGAACTGCAAAACACGCTACCAATGTAATCACACAACCAATGTAACCATACAGCATCCATGGTCTTGCTTTTCCCATCTTACTATGCGTTTTATCAATCATTGATCCAAAAAAGATGTCTGTAAATCCGTCAAATAATTTTGAAACAGCAATCAGAGTTCCCACTATTCCGGATGCCAATCCAATCGTATCTGTCAGATATACCATCACAAACGATGTCAGAAATGCATACACTACATTTCCTGCAATATCACCAGATCCATATCCTATCTTGTTGTACCATTTTAAGCATTTCTTTTCCTCCATCAGAATCCTCCTTCACTATTTGTTATTTAGAAAAAATTTTATCCTTTTACAAATGGAATTAATTCGAACTGAAACTGAAATGCTTCCTCAGCAAACCGATATTTATCCAAAACATCCGGTCCGCAGCTATTTGAACCAATTCCATTCATTGCATAATCCATACAGAATACGATGCTATCCGATTCTTTCAATTCGTAATTGTGTGATACCCGTTCTAACTCCTCCTGTGTATAAACAGAAGCATTAAACGAAAATGGATTCTTTGAAACTGCTGCAATTCCACATTGACCATTTGTAAGCTCTACATAATCGCAGTCATAATGGCTTCCATTCTCCTGTGGACGAATATAATCCTCATGCATCTGAGCCACCTTAGAGCGGAATAATCCATGACAGGAAGCCTGATGTTTATCCCGGTAGCTTTCCTGTGGTCCCATTCCAAAATAAGTAATCTCATCCATTTTCTTATTCAAAAACATCCGGATTCCAAACCTTGGCAGATCTGGGAATTCTTTATCTTTTATTGCCTCTATAACTGCCTCTATTTTCCCGTCTTCATTGATTTTCCATGTCATTTTCACGTCCAAAATCTTTTGTACGGTATCAGCTACTACTGCCACATGCTCCATGATCAACACCCCGTGCTTGTTCTGAAGCACTTCTATGCGGTATGCTCTGGTATAGGCAGCATCATAATGTGCCTTTTTCCATTCCTGTTTTATATACATATCGTTATCCGTCGGAGCCCGCCAAATATTCAATTCCATTGGATGGTTCATATAGCTTCTTCCGGCAAACTGCATGTCCTCAAACAATCCGGTACGCTTATCTAAAACGTAAGTAAAATCCTTTGCCTGTAATACGATCTGCCTATCGTTTTCCTTGACATGAATGGTTCCGATTGCTTTTTCCTGCTCCATCCACTTTACAGCCTGTCTGTTTCTATCATCCTCATTTGCAAGCTTCATTTCATCAAAACCTAATTCATACCCCTGTTCAAGCAACGGCATTTGCTTTTTCAACCGGTAAATAAGCTTCAGATAAACCTTACCGGTATTCGGAACCTGCAGTTTCAACTCCACCTCCGCATCACTATGGGGTGCTGCAACAACATTTGCCAGCTTTCCTTTTTCCACAGTCAAGCCATCCTGTGTCATTTCATAAGAAATATCCACATAATCCTTCAAATTGTCAAAATCCATATAATTGTGAAGAACTATCTGTCCGTTTTTCTGATCATAGGACACAACCCTAACCGGACGATAGACATTTTTATACTCCAGCAGTCCTGTATGCGGTGTACGATCCGGATAAACCAGCCCATCCATACAGAAATTTCCATCATGAATGGCTTCTCCATGATCCCCTCCATAATAATATCTGGTCTTTCCATTTTCTGCCGTTCCATGTGCGATTGCATGATCACACCACTCCCAGACAAACCCGCCACACATTCGGTCATCCTTATGAATCATCTGAAAATAATCTTCAAAATCTCCCGGTCCGTTTCCCATACTATGGCAGTATTCCACCAGCAGAAATGGTTTGCTTCCATCATTTTTCAGATAATCCTCTATCTCCTGTAATGACGGATACATCCGGCTGTAAAGATCCAGATTTTCATAATCATAGGTAATATTATAATTACGGTATCTTGCACTTTCGTACTGTGTGATCCTGTCCGGATCAAACTTCTTTGTCCAGGCAAGTGCCTTTTCAAAATTGCATCCATACGCACTTTCATTTCCCATAGACCACATTATAATGCTGGGACGGTTTTTGTCTCTCTGTACCATAAGCCGGACACGATCCACAATTGCCTTTTCCCATGCCGGATCATCTGCAATCTTTTCATTCCAATGTTGAAAACGGTTCTGGTCTGTGTCCTCCTTCCGGTACAGCATAAATGGTCCATGCGCCTCAATATCCGCCTCGTCAATCACCATAAATCCATATTCATCACACATCTGATAAAAATATGGTGCATTTGGATAATGACTGGAACGAATAGCGTTAAAGTTATGCTGCTTCATTAACATTAAATCCTTTTTGATCTGCCGGGCATTGATTACAAATCCTGTCTCCGGATCAGAATCATGACGATTGACTCCACGGAATTTAATCTTTTCTCCATTGAAATAAACAACCTTGTCCTTAATTTCAATCGTCCGGAAACCAATCCGATCCACGATCACTTCATCCGGCATTGTCAAAATAACCTGATACAAATAAGGATTCTCTGCATTCCATAAAACCGGATTTAACACGGTCAGTTCTAATACACCATTCTCTGCTGCTTCCCCTCTTGCTACGACGGCTCCATATTTATCTTCTATAGTAACTTTTGTTTCCACCGGTTCTGAAAAATGCATATCCAATTTCACAACAACGCTGTCTTTTTCTACATCTGTCGTAATGTAATAATCTCTGATTGTCCTTTCCGGTCTTTTCAACAAATAAACATCTCTGAAAATACCACTCATCCGAAACTTATCCTGATCCTCCAAATACGACCCATCACACCATTTGAGCACAAGAACCGCTAATGTATTTTCCCCTTCATTCAACAAGTCTGTTACATCAAATTCACTGGTAGCGTGGGCTACCTGACTGTATCCGGCATAAGCACCATTTACCCATACATAAAAACAGCTATCAACGCCTTCAAAATTCAAAAATGCTTTTGATGCCTTTTTTTCTCTGTGATATTCAAAGTTATGAACATATGCTCCACATGGAATATCCTGTGGCACATATGGTGGATCGAACGGAAACGGATAACGAATATTTGTATACTGATGCGTGTCATAACCATCCATCTGCCATACACCCGGAACCGTTACCTGATCAAACCCGGAAACATCATAGCCTTTCTCGTAAAATGATTCCGTTACGTCATAAATACTGCTATAATACCGAAACTTCCACTCTCCGTTTAACAACTGAAAACGATCCGATCTTTCCCGATACTCCACCAGATCATTCATACGAACTGATGCCGGAATGTAATATGCCCTCGCCGACATTGTCTTATCGTGCATAACATTCAAATCTTCATAAAAGCGTGGTACAATCATTGCAAAAACCTCCTTTGACATATATTTTTTTATTCACTACAATAAGTAGTCAATAAAATCCCGTCTGTGTGTCATTATCTTCCGTCCTTGTATTACCTTGAAACTATCATACATTTTTATAAACAAAGTGTCTATAAACAGAAATAGACAAAATATGCACAAAATGATACACTAAAGTGAATGCAGTTTTAGTTGTATCCCAATATTGACTGCTTGCAGTCAAATATTGGGATACGGCTAAAACTATATGAGCGCAGCTCTCACCGAAAAACCGCAGGTTTTGAGGTGGCATTCACTTTATAACTCCAGCTCATCATGAACTGCTTGCAGTCAGATATTCCACTTTCCAAAGGAGGATTCATAATGTATATAAATTCCGGTTATCACAACCACTCCCTTATAGACTTCAAAGACAAAAGCCGACCACTTATTGTAGGAAGCTGTGGCACCTATCGTCTATCCTCACACCAAAAGCTTCCCACTTATCGTCCCAGAGGAAGACTTGACTTTCAAATCATCTATATAGCAGCCGGACGAGCGCATTTTCATTTTGACAACACAGATGACGATACCCTCGTTACAGCAGGCAACATAGTACTTTACCGCCCCAAGGAATTTCAGAAATATGAATACTATGGCATTGATAAAACAGAAGTTTACTGGGTACATTTTACCGGAAATGATGTAAAGAATATTTTAAGAAGTTATGGTTTCCCGGATGACCAGCGCATCTTCCATGTTGGAACATCCTTGGAATATGAACGTATTTTTAAACGAATTATTTTAGAATTGCAAAGATGCCAGGATGACTACGAAGAAATGCTGGCACTATTACTGCGTCATTTACTGATCGTCTTTCACCGGGAGCTTACCCACAGACATGTACTAAAAAATGAATACCTCGATCATGAAATGGATACTGCAGCGTCCTATTTTAACGAAAACTATAACCGTGATATCAACATTGAAGAATATGCAGCTTCCAGAGGAATGAGTGTCAGTTGGTTTATTCGGAATTTCAAAAAATCTACCGGTACAACACCAATGCAGTTCATCACCTCCATCCGAATCACGAATGCCCAGATGTTATTGGAAACCACAAATTACGCCGTAAATGAAATTGCACGCATTGTCGGTTACGATAACCCACTGTATTTTAGTCGACTGTTTCATAAACTAAAAGGCTGTTCGCCATCCGAATATCGAAAACTTTTAAAATAAAGCAACAAAAAGAGGCTCTTTATGCGACGAATCTCATCAGAACCTCTTTTAATCCTATACTGTTATTTACTTCCGTTCCATCTCCAATCATTTAATGGCTACATGACACCCTGCACCTATGCAATAATCTGGATAAAAAACAGGGGTTACCGCATAGAAACGCAATCACGTTTGCCTACCCTGCGATTTGCTAGAAGCATATTTTGCACGAGCTCCAGCCGCTCGAACCTCTGTGCATGTAAAATCGGCTACGCCGATGCACAGAGGCTGCATAACGGATTTACTATGTAAATCCGTTACATTTACCAAAAAGCGTGGCGGTCTCTCCGCTCGGCAAATGCTCCGCAAATCTCGGTCGGCTACACTATCGATTGCTTATTCTATGCGGTAACCCCGTTATTTGATACTTATGATTTATTCTTCCTCCGACTTCCAATGCAGCCTGTGCAGATTTCCGGACTGCTCCATGCTCTCAAAATTATTCTGGCGGAGTGCTTCGTAAAGCACGATCGCTACGGAATTGGAGAGATTCAGCGAACGGATCTGTGGCAGCATCGGAATACGGATACAGGTCGGCTCATACTCGACCAGTATTTCTTCCGGAATCCCCGCACTTTCCTTTCCGAACATGATGAAATCATCCGGTCCGAAAGAAACGTCCGTATAACTGTGCTTTGCTTTCGTTGTTGCCATCCAGATCTTAGCACCCGGATGCTTTTCTTTGAATTCCTCAAAATTCACATATCTTGTCACATCCAGATGCTCCCAGTAATCCATACCGGCGCGTTTGATCTCTTTTTCATTCAGGCGGAAGCCCAAAGGTTCGATCAGATGCAGGCTTGTTCCTGTTGCAACACAGGTTCTTCCGATATTTCCCGTATTTGCCGGTATTTCCGGCTGATGTAATATAATATGCATAGTTGTTCCTTTTCCATCTATGATTATTTCTGACGGAGTCTTGTAATGAATTCCTGAATTCTTCCGATTGCCAGCTTCAAATCTTCCAGCGAATAAGCATAAGAAATACGCAGGAAACCTTCGCCGCAGTCGCCAAATGCCGTGCCCGGAACAACTGCAACCTTTTCCTCCTGCAGAAGACGCGTTGCAAATTCCTCGCTCGTCATACCGAATTCTTTGATGCATGGGAATACATAAAATGCACCAAACGGCTCAAAGCATTCCAGCCCCATTTCTTTAAATGCATGCATCAGATATCTTCTTCTCTGGTTGTATGCTTCACGCATCGTAAGTACATCTTCTTCTCCGTTTTTCAATGCTTCTACAGCTGCATACTGGCTTGTGGTCGGTGCACACATGATCGCAAACTGATGGATCTTTGTCATCTGCCGGATGATTGCTGCAGGACCTGTCGCATACCCCAGTCTCCAGCCTGTCATGGCAAATGCCTTAGAAAAACCATTGATCAGGATCGTTCTTTCCTTCATGCCCGGCAGACAGACAATGGATACATGCTCACCGTTATAATTCAGCTCTGAATAGATCTCATCGGAGATCACGAACAGATCATGCTTTTCAATGACCTCTGCAATCGCTTCAAGATCTTTCCGTTCCATGATCGCACCTGTCGGATTGTTTGGGAAAGGCAGGATCAGAATCTTGCTGTTTTCTGTGATCGCTGCTTCCAGCTCCTCTGCAGTCAGACGGAACTCGTTTTCATGCTTCAGCTCTATGATGACCGGTTTTGCTCCGGCTAAGATCGCACACGGTTCGTAGGATACGTAGCTTGGCTGTGGAATCAGCACTTCTTCGCCTTTTCCCGGATTGATCATGGCACGAAGTCCGATATCAATTGCTTCGGAACCACCGACCGTGATCAGCACTTCATGATCAGCGTCATAAGTTACGCCCAGCTTACGATTTAAGTAATTGCAGATCTCCTGTCTGAGCTCTTTCAGACCTGCATTTGATGTATAAAACGTTCTTCCCTTTTCCAGAGAATAAATACCCTCATCACGGATATGCCACGGTGTATCAAAATCAGGCTCACCTACACCAAGTGAAATAGCATCCGGCATTTCAGCCACCAGATCGAAAAACTTCCGGATACCGGATGGTTTCAAAGAAACAACCTGCTCAGCTAACGGATTTCTCATGGTGTCACCTTAATCCTTTCATCTTCATATTTCTTTGTCAGGATCGTACCGTGATCCTTGTATTTCTTCAGGATAAAGTGTGTTGCTGTGCTCAGTACGGAATCCAGTGTGGAAAGCTTATCTGATACAAACTTGGATACTTCCTTTAAAGTACGGCCTTCCAGTGTCACAAGCAGATCATAACCGCCGGAGATCAGATAAACGGAATTTACTTCCGGATATTTGTAAATACGTTCTGCGATATTGTCAAAGCCCTGTCCTCTCTGTGGTGTCACACGTACCTCGATCAGAGCGGATACCTTTTCGATATTGGTCTTCTCCCAGTCGATCAGTGTATGATAACCACAGATAATACCTTCCTCTTCCATTCTTTTCAGTTCGTTAGCGACCTCGATCTCAGGCTCGCCCATGATAACTGCCAGCTCATGCAGATCAATACGGCTGTTTTTTTCAATTATAGATAAAATTCTTTCTCTCATTTTTACTCTCCCTTACTTGCCATTTTTGCAGTATAATTTAATATTTTTCTGATCTGATCCGGTTTTGGCAGATCCAGATAGCGGATCTCCTCTCCGTTTTGAATGATCCTGTCATTTCCGTCCGTCGTCTGTCCGATCACCGCCGCAGGAATGCCAATTGCTGCCAGCTCCTCGCAAAGCTGCTGTCCCTGCTTTGCAAACAGAAGTGCCGATCCGGATGATAAGATCTCGTATGGATTCAGATCATAATAGTTGCAGATTTCCACAACGGTCTGATCCATCGGAATTTTCATCAGATCTATATGAAGTCCAACGCCTGCTCTTTCTGCCAGTTCCCAGAGGGAAGCGAAAATACCGCCTTCTCTGACCGCCTGCATAAAGGAAACGCCGGACTTACCGGCGGTTGCAGCCTCCGGAAGGATAGAAAGATACTTCTCGAAGCCTTTCGCCTTTTCTACCATGACTCTTGGAAAACGTGCAAGCAGCTGTGCTTCCTTCTCCTGTGCCAGAAGCGCCGCCGCTTCCATTCCGATATATTTGGTTACAACAATATCCAGTCCCGCTGCCTTTTTCTCCGCCGGGGCAGCGCCTGTTCCGGTCGCTGTAACGCTCAAAACAGGAGTGGATACCGCATCTGAAACTTCTGTATGACCACCCAGGATCTGCAGATTCTCCTGCATACAGACATCCTGCGCCGCTTCCATCATGGCTTTCAGTCTGATCTCCCGCATGCGCTCCGGGATAGAAATGCCCAGCAGAATATTCTGCGGCATATAGCCCTCCGCCGCCAGTGCATTGACCGCCGCATAAATGCCATGGCGCATCAATACATCTCCCGCTACAGGCAGAGAGATCGTCTGCATTTTATATGCCAAAAAGGCGCAGTCTGATCCTGTCACTGCGCCATTTGCTTTTTTCTCAGTATGCGATTGGATTGGTTTTAAAACAGAACGCTTTAAGACATTCTCTGCGATCTTTCCCTGTTTCAATACTGTCCACCTGCCACGTTTTCAACAATTTTTACTGTGCCTGCTGTTGTGCCTGCTCAATTGCAGCCTGCTGTGCTGCGATTGCTTCCTGCTGCTGACGGATCGCTTCCTGCTGCGCCTGCTGTGCTGCAAGAGCTGCTGCCTGTGCAGGATCATTGTAAGTACCTGCATTGATCGCTGCTGCTGTTGCCCTGCACTGATCGATGCTTCCTGTTGCGATCGCTGCGTTAATTGCCGCCGCTGCTGCAGGATTCGCTGTCGCGGTTCCGACTGTTGCGGTACGTGGTGTTGCTGCGTATGTACTCTTGTTGACCTGTGTACGGCTTTCTTCCTCACCATCCACGGTAACAACCTTCCAAAGCTCTGCAACATAGCCTGTATGTGCGGACTGTACACTGACGGAACCTGCTGCCATAGCACCGTCTGCTATGACCTTTTCTCCTGTCGGCTCTGTCTTGCTGATAACCTTACTCTCATATCTGACCTTGCGGTTAGACGGTCTTGTCTCCTGACCGTAGATCGTAAATGTAATATGCTTATCGGATGTGGTATATCCTTCGATATATACCGGGCAATCCAGATTGTTTGTAAATTTCAGATCCTTTGCAGTCCCTGAGATCGCTGCATCTGCGGACGGATCCACATAATTAACGATCATGGAATGATTGAAACGTTCTGTCACGTCAAGCTCTGCTAAAAGGACAGCATTATATAAAGTCGTGGATACCTGACAGATACCACCGCCTAAGGACTCTACAACCATACCATTGCTGTAAGAACCTGCCATATAATAGCCGTTTGCCTCTGTGAACGGGCTGACTGTTTCATAGGCGGAAAAGCTGTCTCCCGGATATAACAAAGTACCGTTGATCTTGCTGCAGCCGTTCTTTACGTTACCGCTTCTGTTGGCACCGGATGTAGAATAACTTGTTGTAAAGGTACCAAGCACATCCTTGACCTTGGAAAGCTCCTCCTCCGTACCACGCGGCTGTGTTGTCTCTGCTACCAGATCGATGGAAGCTGCTTCCTTATCCCAGTCATCTGACAGATAAGACTCGATCACATCTACGGACTCATCTACATTGATCTCAACACCGGTCTGTCCCGGCTCATATACGAAAGCACCGTTTTCTCTTTTTAAAGTGCCATCCACTGCCTCTACATTATACTGCAGACATTTTTCCTCGATAACGGATCTGACTGCTGCCTCATCAAAAGAAATAGAAAGCGGAAAGATCTCGTTCTGATGTTCCAGATCCTTCAGTGCTTTATAACGCTGCACGATATTTCCTGCTTTTCCAAGCTCTCCTGCCTCATCAACGACTTCCTTGTTATCCCATTCGATCCCAAGCTCCTCAGCCGTTACGGTAACGGTATTGCCGTTTAAGGCATTTAAAGTGATCTCTTTCTCCTTCAGTCCGTCCACATAGGAATTGACTGCATCTTCAGCTTCCAGCGTTGTCATACCGGAAACATCGATATCACCGATGAATACACCGTTTTCAATCGTATTAAAGGTTCCTGCTGCCTCTGCATCCATACCTGTCATAACAAGCGCGGCCAGTATGACTGCAGGCAGTATGCTGATAAATTTTTTCATAACTCTTCTCCTAGAAAATACCCACTGCCGAAATAGCGAGCGGTACGACCATTGCAAGCACCAAAATGATAACAATAATAGTTGCTACAATGCGCCTTTTTTTGCTATTATTAAACATAGAATTTCACCTCATCTTTACGAAAGGATATTATAAATGAACTTAATTGTTTTTGCAAGTTTTATCATTTTTGTACTCTGGCTTACCGTAAACCTCAAAAAGACTGAAAAAACCAATCAACAGATCGAAGAAGAATTCTGGGAACGGGAAACAAAGGCAAATTCTGTCAGGAAGAAAAGTCTGGATCATCTTCCTTATATTACCTTTGATTTTGATGCGCTTCCCACTGCTGCCTCCTTTACGGAAAGCGGTGCCCAGGTTCCGGAAAGTCTGGAAATTTTACAAAATCTCCGCGATAAAAAGATGCTGAATCTGAACGGGATCTCCAACACCGATCTGAAGCTGAAATACGGAGCGCCCAATATCACGCGCCTGTCCGAATATGAGGAAAACTTTACCATCTTTTCCATTCATATCGTCAGACTTGCGCAGGCACTTTATGACATAGATCGAAAATCCGAAGCAAAAACACTTTTGGAAAAGACGATCGTGACCGGAACGGATATCAGCGAACACTATCTGCTGCTTGCCCGGCTCTATCTGGAGGAAGGAAAGCCCGGTAAGATCAATGATCTCATCCTGCTCGCCGAAAAGCTTCCCACCATGATGAAGGATACGATCCTCACTCGTCTGAAGGAGCTTTTATAACGCCGCTTCGGATCTGGTCCGCCAGACGGCTCGCCTCGTTTTTGGTAAGCTGCGAAAGATCTCTGTCGCAGGGGATTCCCCGTTCCTCCAAGAGACGCCGGATCTGCTCGATCTGCTTTGGCATGACAGGCACTTCTCTTTTGATCTGATAATGTAGCGGAAAAGGTGTAAAAGCCGAAGGTGCCCCCTCTTCATAAAGATCCCACAGCTTTTCATATAGTAAAAAGGTCGCCTGCGCGTCCGCAAATGCCCTGTGCGGCTCATGTGGGATCTGAAAATAGGCAGTCAGTGCAGAAAGCGCTTTTTTCTGCTCTGCAGGCAGAAACCGTCTTGCAATTTTCAGCGTATCCAGTCCGTTTCGCTCAAAAGCAAAGCCCTTTGGCTGTTCATTGACAAGTGCCTTTTTCAGAAAGGCATAATCCGATATAATGCTGTGTCCCAGAAGCACATGCTCTCCCAAAAACGCCAGCAGCTTCTCTGCAATGTCCGCAAAGACCGGCGCATACTCCAGCATTTCATCCGTAATCCCCGTGATCTCCGTCGTCTGCGGCAAAAGCTTTCTGCCCGGACTGACAAATGTTGAGAAGGTATCCAGGATTTCTCCGTCTTCGACCAGAAGGGCTCCTATTTCTATGATCTTATCTGTTCTTGGGTTCAGACCTGTTGTTTCCAGATCCAGAACCACCACTTTTCCTCTACTCATGCTTTTCCCTGCAAAATTCCTGTAAAAAGCATTCCTCACACTTTGGGCTTCTTGCAAAGCAGATCTGTCTGCCAAATGTGATGATCTGGATATTGAATAAGATCCAGTGATCCTTCGGCAGAACCTTCTCCAGATCATGTTCGATCTTTTCAGGATCTGTCTCCTTTGTCAGTCCCAGTCTGTTTGAAATGCGTTTTACATGTGTATCCACAACAATGCTCGGCTCATGATAAATATTGCCGCGGATCACATTGGCTGTCTTTCTGCCCACGCCCGGAAGAGACGTCAGCTCCTCGATACTGCGCGGTACTTCCCCGTGGAATTCGTATACAAGCTTTCTACAGCAGCCTATGATATTTCTTGCCTTATTATGATAAAAACCGGTGGATTTGATATCCTGCTCCAGTTCATCCACATCCGCCCCGGCAAAAGCCTCAATCGTCGGATATTTCCGGAACAGATCCTTTGTCACGATATTGACGCGGGCATCCGTACACTGTGCGCTTAAGATCGTCGCGATCAGAAGCTGCCATGCGCTGTCATGCTCCAGATAACATTTGTATTCGGTTGTGTACACCTCATCCAATCTTCGTAAAATTTCTTTTGTCCGCTTTGCAACCATCTACTCTGCCTCCGAAAGAGCCGTCACATCGATCACGGAAACTTCGCCCGTGAGTGGACTCTTCTTTGTATAATCGTACAGGAAAAAGGATTCCTGTTCTCGTTTTTCCCCTGTTGTCAGGTCATAAAAATATGGTTCTATATGTGTCATCCTTGCGATCGTCCTTGCATCACAGCCCACATAGCTCTCCGAAAGCTGCTCCGGCTCCTTTGCTGCCCGCTGGCAGATCCTGCGGATCTCTTCCTTATATAAAACGGGATCTTTTGCAAATGCAGGTCTTGTCTTGCAGTTTTCACGCAGATACAGATCCTGCGTCAGTGCTTCCCGGAACAGCTCCGTTGGCAACCCCTTTTCTCTGATAAAGTCATACAATACCTGATACCGGTAGCTTCTCGCCGGTGCTTTCAAAAAATAGCCCTGTCCGGCAAAATAAGCCGCAAGCTCTTCAAAAAAAGCAAACGGAGAAGCAAACTGTGGAACAAGCAGCTTTAAGGTCGTCACAAACTGATTGCTGTTATAGTACAGCTCCACCATTTCCTCGATCTGCTTGAGCCTGCGCACTTCTTTATAACTGAGCCAGCTTGTATATAAAACCTCATAAGGTGGCTCGTCCAGATAGACAAGTCCGTATTTTTCACAGTTGTCATGCATTTTAGAGCCCTTCAGCACCTTTAAAAAGCCAAGCTGCAGCTGTTCAGGCTCCATGGCATATACATCGTCAAAGGAATGCCCGAAGGAAGTATAGCCCTCCAGTGGCAGTCCGGCGATCAGATCCAGATGAATGTGGATATTATGCCCTGCGTGGATCTTTTGCACGATCTGCCTGAGAAGCCCGACGTCCATATGCCTGTCGATCTCCCGTATCGTTTCCTCATTGGTAGACTGTACGCCGATCTCAAGCTGCACAGCACCCGGTCTGAACTGATTCAAAAGCCGGATCTGCTCCTCATCCAGAATATCAGCGGCGATCTCAAAATGGAAATTGGTGATGCCATTGTCATGCGCAAGCAGATATTCCCAGATCTCCATGGCATGTTTTTTATTACAGTTAAAGGTACGGTCTACGAATTTTACCTGTGCCACCTTCTGATCAAGGAAAAACTGCAGTTCACGCTTCACAATGGAGAGATCCCGCAGCCTGACCTTCTTATCGATGGAAGACAGGCAGTAGCTGCAGCGGAACGGACAGCCGCGGCTCGACTCATAATACAGGATCTTGTTTTCAAACTTTTTCAGATCATCATATAAAAAAGGGATCACAGATAAATCTGTCAGCACGCGTGGTCCGGTCAGTATGACCTTTCCGTTCTTCCTGATAGCAAGCCCCGCAATCCGGGAAAGTGCCTCTTCGCCGCTCTCACCGCTTCTGTAATGCTGTGCAAGCTCTAAGAAGGTCTGCTCGCCTTCCCCCAGCATAATACCGGTAAGCTGCGGATATTCTTCCATCACCTTTTCCGCATCAAAGGATACTTCAGGTCCGCCCAGCCAGATCTGTACCTGTGGCAGGAGCTTCTTCAGCTCCCTGACAAGCTTTTCAATATACGGAATATTCCAGATATAGCAGGAAAAGCCGATCACATCAGGTCTGTGCTCATACAGATCCGCCAGTACATCTTCCATCTGCTGGTTGATCGTATATTCTGCCACAAATATCTGCTCTTTCAGCGTCGGATCCTCCTGACAGGCATACGCCTGCAGGGAATACACCGCCGGATTTGAATGAATATACTTTGCATTAACTGCTGTCAGTAAAAATCGCATGTCTGCCTCTCTTATAAGAACTTCTCAATTTCTTCTTTTGTCGGAAGCGCCGGAATTCCGCCCATCTTCTGTACACAAAGACCGCCTGCTGCATTTCCGTATGCAAGCGCTGTTCTTACCATATCCTCTGTCACTTCTTCCGGCTTTGCGACGCCAAACATCAGCATACGGGATAAAAAGCCGCCCCAGAACGCATCGCCTGCGCCTGTCGCATCAACTGCATTTACCTTCCTGCCTGCTGCGACATCACTGTTTCCATGAAAGAAATAGCGAGCTCCCTTACTGCCAAGTGTTTCTATTAAAACGGTGATCCCGTGCTCTTTCATAAAGGCTTCGATATTGTCCTCTCCGCCCACAAAGTAAAGCTCTTCGTCCGAAATCTTCATAAAATCAATATAAGGCAGAAGCTTTTCCACCTCCTGCTTGCAGCGGTCCCTGTCATGCCAGATCATATCTCTGTAGTTGACATCAAAGCTGACCAGCTTTCCATGCTTCTTTGCGAGCGACAGTGCATATCCGATCGCTTCCCTGCTCGGATCATCGGAAAGAGAAACGCTGCCCGCATGGAGCATTCTGCAATCTGCGATATCCGCTTCCTTCACATCCTCTTTGGAGAGCAGGATATCTGCACCCGGTTTTCTGGCAAACGTAAAAGATCTTTCGCCGCCTTCATATAAGGTAACAAATGCCAGTGTTGTGATCGCTTTATCTGTCAGATCGGGACAGAGCATCTTCACATGATCTTCTTCCAGTACTCCCTGCAGCTTCTTTCCAAAATCATCATTGCCCAAAATACCGAGAAATGCTGTGTCAAGTCCGTTTCTCGCCGTTGCGATCGCTACATTCGCAGGCGCTCCGCCCGGATTTGCCTTATAAGTTCCCTGCTGCTGCATCGGTGTAAAATCAATCAACATTTCTCCCGCACAAATAATATCCATCGGTTACCTCCTCTTATTGTATTTTCATCTGCTTTACCACTTAGTATAACGACAACTCATTTTTTTCACAATAGAATATTGAAAAAACTGTGAAACAATTTTATACTGTATATGATATCGTTTTCATACAGGTTTACAGCATAACATCCGGAGGTAATGATAAAGCATGAATATCAGTGACATTGCAAAAATGGCAGGTGTTTCACCTGCTGCCGTTTCACGCTATCTGAATCAGGGATATATCAGCGAGGAAAAAAAAGAAGCGATCCGCCGCGTGATCGCGCAAACAGGGTATACCCCATCGAAACAGGCACAGACGCTGCGGACAAAACGTACCAAAGTCATCGGAGTCGTGATCCCGAAGATTGATTCTGAATCTATTTCGCGCATTGTCGCCGGTATCAGCTGTGAGCTCAATGAAGCAGGCTATCAGCTTCTGCTTGCCAATACGGAAAATAATACCGATCAGGAGCTGACCTATCTCAGAACCTTCCGCCAGAATAATGTGGATGGCATCATTCTCATTGCCACCATGCTGACACCGAAGCACAAGGCTCTTTTAAAATCCCTGACCATTCCGGTTGTTGTCCTCGGACAGAAAACAGATCTTGCCTCCTGCATTTATCATGATGACTACCATGCAGCCTACGATCTGACAAAGTATCTGATCGAAAAGGGACGTACACATATCGGCTACATTGGCGTTACGCTGAAAGATATTGCCGTCGGAACAGACAGAAGAAACGGCTTTCTGGACTGTATGAAGGATCACAATCTGCCGGTTTCCGAAGAGCAGCTTGCAATCGGAGCTTTTGATATGGAAAACGGCTATGACAATGCCCGTCTGATCCGCAAAAAGAAACCTGAAACAGATGCTCTTTTATGTGCGACCGACACAATTGCAATAGGTGCCATGAAATACTTGCATGAATTTGGTGTTAAAATTCCGGAAGAGATCGCTGTGTGCGGCTTCGGAAACGGAAAAACAGCCGCCGTCGTGACCCCATCCCTGACAACGATCCATTATTATTACCGGACCAGCGGTATCGAGGGTGCAAGAATGCTGCTTGAAAAGCTGCAGGGAAAAAATGTACCGTTGAAAACGATCATGCTCGGTTATGAAATCATTGAACACGATTCCGTATAAATTTATCAGAAATTGTAAAAGCAGGCATTTGTACGTTTCTTTCCAAAACCGGAAGAAAGGCACAAATGCCTGCTTTTGATTTTATACATTTCCCTTCTCGATTATCCCCATCGAATGTATACCTAATATATGCATCAAATGCGCATTTATTACAATACCTTTTCCGCAAAACGACGCGAGTGATGCATATAACGACACGAAACAGAGAAATACTTGTCCGGTAATATCGATTTTGCTATAATAATATCATTATATTGAGAATGCAAATAGAAAAAGGGAATTTACACTTGATGCAAAAAATACTAATCGTTGAAGATGACCCGATCCAGCTTGAAATGCTTTACGAAACTGTCCATTCCAGGTATCCTGCCTGGGAGATCAAAAAAGGATCCTCTTTGGAAGCTGCGCAGGCATTTTTGCAGGAATCTGTTACAGCAAATGAATATTTCACTTTATTTTTACTGGATATCCAGCTGAGCAAAGAACCGGGAGACCGGAACGGTTTTCAGCTGGCGCAGTCCATTCGTGAGATCAGTGTATATTACAAAACACCGATCCTCTTTCTGACATCTGTCTCAGAAGAATTGTCCAGAGCATTGACACAATTTCACTGCTACAACTTTATCACAAAGCCCTATCAGAAAGAAACCGTGCTGGAACAGCTCAGACAGATGCTTTTGACCGGTTATCTGCAGGATGTACTGGACATTGCGGACACGCAGCGGATCCACCACCGTTTGCAGCCGCAGGATATCCGCTATATCGAATCCAGATCGCATACTATTTTTATATATACAATCTATGGCTGCATCCAGACAAGAGAATACTCCCTTTCTGCCATGGCAGAGCAGCTTGGAACCTCCTTTATCCGCTGCCACCGGCGTTATCTGGTCAATCCGGAGCATATCACAGGCTTTGACAGATCTACACGTTATCTGCTGGCAGACAAAGACACGATCCCTGTCAGCCAGAGCGGTATTGCTTTACTGAAAGATTACATTTAAATAAAAAGGCAGACAACTATGAACAGCATACTTACTTTGATTATTACATACATTTTTAATCCGATTTTGGAAACCTCTGCAGGGATCTGCGCGATCAAATCAGTGAATCACAGATCCTTGCGGCCGACCCCCGCAGATTTCATCTTCTATCTCAGCACCATATTGGCCGTACTGCTCGTTCCTTCTGAACCGGCGATCTTTAAATGGGTATTCGGGCTTTTGTTATATCTTGTTTATATTTTTGTAACTGTCGAAGATACTGCATTAAATCGCTTTCTCCTTTTTATGCTCACACATGGCAGCATTTTTCTTTTGCAATGCATACTTCTTGGCATCATGTATTTTATATTCCGGATCGAGGCTTTCAACGGAACCGGCATCAGCCTCCTTGGCAACTTCCTGACATTTGTCTCTGCTGCTGCATTTTTTCAGCTTCCGTTTGCGAAGAATCTGTTTGACTATGTAAAGCAGGCTTCTTATCTGCTTCGTATTCTGACACTGAATACATATCTTGTAATTTTGTTCTGTCTGGCTTTTTTCAAGATCTACCCTCAGCAGATCTATGAAATACTGTCCCTTGTCATTACACTGTTGACACTGCTTGCAGCGATCAATATCTGGATCCTTTACTACGACCAGCGTACCAGACTCCAGCAGCAGGAAATCGACAGCTATCAGAAAAATATGCCGATCTACGATTCTCTGATCCAGGAGATCCGTGCCAACCAGCATGAGTATGCAAACCACCTGCAAAGTCTTGCGAATCTTTCTGTTATGTACAAGGACTACGACTCGCTTTCCAAAGCGCTGCAGTCTTATTCGCAGGAGTTTTCCAATCCGATGGCAAATTATCCGCTTCTACAGATCAACATGCCACTGCTGGCAGCTTCTCTGTACAGCATGGCAAGCCATGCGCAGGAAAAAGGGATCGCACTGCAGTTTGATATTGTAAATGCGGTATTGGAGAGCCATGCACCGGAGCATGAGCTGACCGACTATATCACCATTCTGACGCAGAATGCGATCGAAGCCTGCAAAGCGGGCGATACGATCTATGCTTTATTAGATTCCAAAGAGGGATCTGTCCAGTATGAGATCCGCAATCCGGTTCCTGCCATGATCTCGCCGGAGGAGATCGGCAATTTCTTTAAACGCGGCTATTCCACCAAACAGACGCAGGCAGATTCTGACGCTGCTTCTAAACGGGCAGATTCTGACGCCACCTCTAAGCAGGCAGATGATAAACGCGGGCTTGGGCTGTACTACTTACAGACGAATGTTACAAAGTCAGGCGGCTCTGTCGGGGCTGACTGTGTATGCTATGAGGGCAGCTATTTCATCATTTTCAGATTGATCTTATGAATCCTGTCGCATAATTTTGAGACAAATGTAAGACCCTATTCATGCGTGATAGTTTCCGCAATGTTTCAGACCGTCATATTCCACAATTCCCTTTCAGATAATTTATTGATTTTTGACAATTTACAAGCGCCATCTGCTCTCTTATAATACAATTGCAAAATGAAATCGTTTTCATATTCAATCATAATACTCTTTCATATAATCAGTTGATTATTTTGTAATAATAATGCCAGTGAATATGATAACGATTGCATTATATAGCAACTGCTATTGACAAGCCTTGGGAGATACCGGTCTCAGGCAATACAACAGGGAGGAATATTATTTATGGTTCACAATACAATACAGGATAATGAAAAGATCAAAAAACTGGAGCAAATTCACATGACCAGGGTTTCTCATACAGATTCCGCACTTTCCTTTCATCTGATGCCACCATCCGGATGGCTGAATGACCCAAACGGACTCTGTCAGCTGCATGGTACTTACCATATTTTTTTCCAGTATTCTCCTTACTCCGCCATTGGCGAGGGAGACAAATACTGGGGACACTATGAAACAAAAGATTTTATAAACTATACTTATACAGGCATCTTTTTATCACCGGACTGTGATCTGGATAAGGATGGTGTATATTCCGGAAGTGCATTTGTCGAAGGCGATACCATGTATCTCTATTACACAGGCAATACAATGGAAGACGGTGATTTCGACTTTACCTATGAAGGCCGCGGCTCCAATACCACGCTGGTCACATCAAAAGACGGCATTACGGCTTCTGCCAAAAAATGCCTTTTAACAAGTGCAGATTACCCGCACACCTTATCCTGCCATGTCAGGGATCCTAAGGTTTTTAAAGAAAACGGAAGATACTATATGGTGCTCGGTGCCAGAACCAGAAATGATGTTGGCTGTGTTCTTCTTTATGAAGCAGAGGATAAGGAACACTTCCGTTTCAAACAATATATTACCTCCGAAAAGCCTTTTGGTTATATGTGGGAATGCCCGGATCTGTTCCGGATTGACGGGAACCGTTTCCTTTCCATTTCGCCCCAGGGCATTGCAGCAGAAGAATATCAGTATCAGAATGTTTACCAGTCAGGATATTACCGCATTCTCGGAGATTTGGAAGATTATACCTTATCTCCTTTCATAGAATGGGATATGGGCTTTGACTTTTACGCACCGCAGAGCTTTATCGATGAATCAGGCAGAAGAATCCTGATCGGCTGGATGGGCATCGGTGATATTGAATATGAAAATCCGACTGTTGCGGAAGGCTGGCAGCATACGCTGACCGTCCCAAGAGAACTGACTCTGGACGCATCCGGCGATATCTGCCAGAATCCGGTAAAAGAATTAACTGCCCTGCGTAAAGAAGAAATTATCATTCCATCAGATTTTTTCCTGACAGAGGGTGCTTTTGAAATGCAGGCAGATATTACGGGAAATGAAGATTTTTCAATTATTATTGATAAAGGAATGCAGATTCTGTATGATGCCGGTACTTCTGTCCTTTCCCTTTCCTTCCTACCGGACCGGGAATGTAATCCGGAAGATGCAAAAGGCTGCGGCCGTTGTATACGAAGAGCAAAAATCAGAGAGAATAAAGTAAGCAGTCTGCAGATCCTGGTCGATCATTCTACTATTGAAATCTTTGTCAATAACGGGCATTATGTATTTAGCAGCAGATATTACAAGACCGGACATGCACATACCGTAGAGTTTTCAGGGGATATGAACATCACCGCCTACACGCTCTCCGGCTTTGACTGTCGGACATGAATGATTTTATGCAATAGCAAGGGGGTATGATATGGAAACCTATCATGGAAAATCAATCTTTAATGGAATTGCGATCGGAAAAATCTGTAAATACGAAAAAGAACAGCAGCAGGTAAAACGGATCAGGATCTCCGATCCGGAAGCCGAGATCAGCCGCTTTGACCATGCGCGCGAAGAAGCAGGTGCACAGTTACAGTCTCTTTATGACAAAGCACTTACTCAGGTTGGTGAATCAGGCGCTATGATCTTTGAAATTCATAGGATGATGCTCGATGATGATGACTATCTTGACAGTGTTTACCATATCATCCGCTCCCAGCAGGTAAATGCAGAATTTGCGGTTGCAAGCACCGGCGATAACTTCTCCCGGTTATTTGCTTCTATGGATGACGAATATATGCAGGGACGTGCAGCGGATGTCAAAGATATTTCCGACCGTCTGATCCGCATTCTTATGGGACAGACCGATAAACACGATATCATGGAACCTGTTATTATCATGGCAGAAGACCTTGCACCGAGCGAGACTGTACAAATGGATAAGGACAATCTGCTCGCTTTTGTGACAACACTCGGTTCTTCCAATTCCCATACCGCGATCTTAGCCCGTACCATGGGAATTCCCGCTCTTGTCGGTATTCCGGTCAGAGATGAATGGAACGGTAAAACGGCAATTGTAGACGGACATAGCGGAACGCTGATCATCGAGCCTGATGACGCACTTCTTGCCGGAATGCAGGCAAAAAAAGAAGAAGAACTACGCCAAAAACAGCTTCTGGCAGAGCTGAAAGGAAAAGAAACCATCACAAAAAGCGGTAAAAAGATCAATCTTTACGCCAATATCGGTAATGTGTCCGATGTTGGGGCCGCACTTGCCAATGATGCGGGCGGAATCGGACTGTTCCGCAGCGAATTTCTGTATCTGGAAGCACAGGATTATCCGACCGAGGAGGAGCAGTTCCAGGCCTATAAGACTGTTGCCGAAAATATGGCAGGCAAAAAGGTCATTATCCGCACACTTGATATCGGAGCCGATAAACAGGCGTCTTATTTTAATCTGCCAAAGGAAGAAAATCCTGCGATGGGCTTTCGTGCGATCCGCATCTGTCTGGAAAAACCGGAGATCTTCAAAGTACAGCTCCGTGCGATCTTACGCGCCAGTGCTTATGGTACGATCTCGATCATGTTCCCAATGATCACCTCCGTCGAAGAAGTCAGGCAGATCAAGCAGATACTTTCCGCGGTACGGGATGAACTGGCGACGCAGCAGATCCCGTTCGGAGAGATCGAGATCGGTATTATGATTGAAACCCCGGCGGCTGTTATGATCAGCGATCTTCTGGCAAAGGAAGTTGATTTCTTCAGCATCGGTACAAATGATCTGACCCAGTATACACTTGCAATTGACAGACAGAATGAGGCGCTGGATGCTTTTTATAACCCACACCACGAAGCCATCCTGCGTATGATCCGGATGGTCATTGACAACGGCCATAAAGAAAACTGCTGGGTTGGTATTTGCGGTGAACTTGGCAGTGACACTGCTTTGACAAAGCAATTTATTGAGATGGGAATCGATGAATTATCTGTTTCTCCGGCTTACATTTTAACAATCCGTAATCTGATCCGAGAACTTCCGTAAGGAAGTTCTCTTTTCATTGACACGCATTCCAATTTCTTCTATGATATAGGTAGTAAAAACTTTCGTTTCAAAATGAAACAGGTTATTTCTGCAGAGAGGTGGGAATGCATATGAGAAAACTTCTTGTAAAGGATTTACATCCCGGTATGATCACTGCGGAAGATATTTTTTCCATAGATGGACAGCTGATTCTTCCGAAAAAAATCATCCTCACACAAAACGGAATCGAAAAACTGGAAGCCTTTGCAATTTACTCCGTCCGTATCGAAGACGAAGAAGTTGCACCGCCGCAGACCAGTTTTTTTGACACGCCGTCCTATAGTGAACGTATCAAATCAAATCCCGATTTTATCAATTTTAAAAAAAGTTTTGAAGATCATGTGGAATCCCTGCAGACAGGACTGAATCAGATCGTGGAATCCAATTCCGGCTTTGATGCGGAAAATCTGCTTTCCCAGACACTTGTCCTGATCGGAGAAGGGCAGGCATCCTCCATCAATATGATGGATATGCTGCTGAACATGCGGGATTATGACGATTCCACTTATGCGCACAGTATTAACTCAGCTATCATCTGCAATATATTTGCCGGATGGCTGAATCTAAGCAAGGATGAACGTATCCTTGCCACATCCTGTGGGCTGTTCCATGATGTCGGTAAGCTGAAAGTACCGGAAACGATCCTGAAAAAGCCGGGCGCACTTACCAAAACAGAATTTGAAGCAATCAAACGTCATCCTCTTGACGGCTATAATCTGCTCGATCAGTATAATTTGCCGGAGGAAGTTAAAAATGCTGCCCTTATGCATCACGAGAAATGTGATGGCAGCGGCTATCCATACGGTTTTACCGCCGATAAAATATCGTTCTTTTCCAAAATGGTCACGATCGTCGATATTTATGATGCCATGACAAGCAACAGATGTTATCGCAATCCGCTCTGTCCTTACTCTGTGATCGAGTCATTTGAACAGGATGGTTTTCAGAAGTATGATCCGGAGCTGTATTTGGAATTTCTGAGACACATCGGTACCAGCTTTATCGGAGAACGTATTTTATTAAACAATGGTCTGGAAGGTGAAGTTGTATTTGTAAATCCCTCTTATCTCTCCAGGCCCACAATTAAATGTTGTAATAAATTCCTTGATCTGGCAGCCAATCAGAATATTAAGATTACCAGCATCATATAAGAACAACAGTCATATTCTTTTGACAGAAGTATGATAGAATTCACACATACATAATACATATATAAGGAGGAAATTATGGGATTAATCAAAGCAACCGGAAATGCGATCGGATCTGCACTCGGAGATCAGTGGCGTGAGTATTTTTACTGCGACTCCATGGCAGCAGATGTACTGGTAACAAAAGGGGAAAAGCGCACGAGCAATAAACGTGCAAGCAGCAATACAAGGGGTGAGGATAATATTATTTCCAACGGCTCTATCATTGCTGTCAACGACGGCCAATGTATGTTGATCGTCGATCAGGGTAAGATCGTCGAAGTCTGCGCAGAGCCCGGTGAATTTGTATACGATACTTCTTCTGAGCCAAGTATTTTCTATGGCAGTCTCGGAGATAACATCAAACAAACCTTTGCCCTGATCGGCAAACGTATTTCCATGGGTGGTGATCCGGCTAAGGATCAGCGTGTATACTTCATCAATACAAAGGAAATCCTCGGCAATAAATATGGTACGATGAATCCTGTTCCGTTCCGTGTCGTTGATAATAATATCGGACTGGATATTGATATCGCACTTCGCTGCAATGGAGAATATTCTTACAAGATCGTAGATCCGCTTCTGTTCTACACCAATGTCTGCGGTAATGTTACAGATGACTACACCAGAGATAATATTGACAGCATGCTGAAAACAGAGCTTCTGACAGCACTGCAGCCTGCTTTTGCAAAGATTTCCGATCTGGGCGTCCGTTACAGCAACATTCCTGCTCATACCATGGAGCTGGCAGATGCCTTAAATGACGTTCTTTCCGAAAAATGGACAGAGCTGCGCGGTATCAAGGTTGCTTCTTTCGGTGTTAACACGGTAACTGCTTCACCGGAAGACGAAAAGATGATCAAAGAACTGCAAAAAACTGCAGTACTCCGCAACACAAGCATGGCTGCTGCCACTCTGACAAGCGCACAGGCAGAAGCAATGAAAGCTGCTGCCAGCAATACAAGCACCGGTCCTATGATGGCTTTTGCAGGCATGAATATGGCAAACGCCGCTGGCGGCTTAAATGCCAATACATTATTTAACATGGCTGCCCAGGAGCAGGCACAGGCCCAGCCTCAGCAGGCAGCTCCGGCTCCGCAGCAAAGCGCACCTGCAGCAGGTGAATGGATCTGCAGCTGCGGTGCAAAAAACAGTGGTAAGTTCTGTACGGAATGTGGTTCCAAGAAACCGGAAGAACCTGTGAAAATGCAGTGGTTCTGCCCGGAATGCGGTACAAAGAATGAAGGAAAGTTCTGCGTCGAGTGCGGTACAAAGAAACCGGTGTAGACTCGCAAACCCACACCTTCGGTGCTCTATTGTCTGCTTCGCAGACGGTTTGGTACATACTCAAACTGAGAGTTCATTCGCAAAATCGCCTCTCCGAGGCTTCTCGCTACTTCGTAGCTCATTTTGCTCATGTATGGCTTCGCCATAAAAAGAAAAAAGGGAACTTTCCTCTGCAAGCAAGCTTGCTCGGAATGTTCCCTTTTTTCTTTTTCCTCTCAGTTTGTTACATCTTGAAGATCGCGAGGGCTTCGTCGAGTTTACCGGCGAGCTGGCGAAGGTTTTCAGATGAAACCTCGAGGCTGTTCATCGTATCACTCATGCCCTGTGCAGAGTTCATTGTACTCGTTGTAGAAGCTTCATTCTGCTCGGAAATAGATGCCAGATTATGTACCACATCCTGAATGGCATCTCCCGAATCACTTAGAACGCTGACCTTTCCACGGATATTTTCAATATTATCAAGCGAGTTGCTGACACCAACAGCCACTGCATTGGATTTCTCCATTGTCTCATCCAGCTTTTGCTGCTGCTGATCCATCTTCACCTTCACTTCTTCCATTACCTCAACCATGCGGTTAGATTCGGATATGATCTCAGCAATGATCTTTTCTACTTCCTCTGCCGTCGTATTGGACTGCTCAGCCAGTTTGCTGATCTGCTGGGCAACAACCGCAAATCCACGACCTGCATCTCCAGCTCTGGCAGCTTCGATACTTGCATTTAAGGAAAGAAGATCTGTCTCATCTGCAATATTCTGGATCATTGTGATCGCAGACTGGATGGATGCGATCGAATCATTCAATGTATTGATCTGTTCTGCTATCTTTGTCACAGAAGTACTTGCTTCTTCATTGGAGGCATTTAATTCTCCGATGATCACCTCTGAAGCCTTTTCTGCATCTGACATCTGCTCTGCATGTCTGGTCAGCGAATCTACCTCATCTGTAATATATGTGATCTGCTCACCGATCCGATCCACATTATGCTTTGCAACACCGGTTTCGTCTGCCTGCGTTGCAGATCCCTTGGTAATTTCCTCCAGCGACTGGTAAACTACGTCCACAGTTCCTCTTGTATTAATGGCCATATTGGTCAGCTGATCTGCCGATGTGATCAGGTCTGAAGAAGATTTCTTAATATCTGAAACAATACGCCTCAGCTCATTCTGCAGCTGAATGGAAATATTGTAAATATCTCCCAGCTCATCGTTACGCTTTGTGATCTTCTTATTCACATTAGTAGAAAGCTCTCCCTTCACGATCTGGCCTAAGAACTTTCTTGTCTCTTCCATGACCGATACCATTTTGGATGCAAGCAGCACAATAATGATCGATACAACACCCATCAGAACCACAGACATAATAATGATCTTCGTTGTCTGCCCCTTGATATTGGCCTGTACATCTTCGGACTCTTTTGCAACTCCGATCGCACCTGCTACCGCACCATCCGCATTTAAAAGCGGCTGATAATATGCATAATAGGTATGTCCTTCAATATCTGCATTTTCCACAAAAACAGACTCACCTTTATTAATCTGTTCTGCAATTTCCTTATCCAGTCTTGTACCGGTAGATCTTCCGCCCTTTTCACGCTTCACGGTTGTGATCAGACGCATGTTGTAAAAATACAACGTCATTTCAAATCCGGTTCTTTCCTTAAGTGCATCAATCAGTTTATTATCACCGGTGATCAGCACTTCACCTTTGGTAACACGTCCTACCTGATCCTGCTTATAGTCACCTTCATACAGATTGCTATATGTTTCATCCAGAGAGGCTGCTACGATCTGAAGAGATTTTTTTATCTCTTCTTCCAGTCCGGACTGTAATGACTTTGTGCTGAACATAGTGATCATAATACAGATTGCCAACATCGGAACAAGTGCCAGAAGTAACATTCTGCGGGAAAAAGTAAAAAATCTCTTTTTCGTACCAATGTCTGCAACCGGAACAAATTCTTCCTGCCCACTTTCTTCTGCAACTGCTTCCTCTGCCATATCTGAGCCATACTCTGCTTCCACCGCGTCTGTAGCACTGTCTGCTTCCGGTATCGGCTGTTCTTTCTCATCTGTATCTTCTACCTCTGCAGATTCCACGGTTTCTGCGGGTTCCGTTTCTACAGGTGCTTCTTCTGTACCCATATCATCTGCAGGCTCCTCTTCTGTTTCCTGACTGTTCTCTGCCACGGCATATCTCTCAGCCTCCGGCTGCGGTGCGGCTTTTTCAGGCTCTTCCTCAGCCTGTTTGATCTCTTCTCCGCTGGCTGCCTTGTCAGCCATCATCTTTGCAAAGAGCGCATCAATATCGATATCCTTTTCCTGCTGATTCTTATCTAATTCTTTATCTGCCATAGTAACTCCTTACAACAGTATCTCTTCACACTGTTCCCATATTGCATTTTGCCGTTTTCCATTACGGTTTATCTCACATTATTGTACCATACAACGTTAGGAAAACCAAGCAAAAAGCCCCTTTTCACCACATTATATAATGATATTTCTGTCTTCACCTTTCAGGAAAGCTTCTATGTTTTTATAAACCTCGTTGACCAGTCTTTCACGTGCCTCCACAGATGCCCATGCCATATGTGGTGTAATGATCAGCTTGTTGCTGTCCTGGATCTTTCCAAGCGGATTATTTGCTGCGATCGGCTCTTTTTCAAGTACATCAAGTCCAGCCGCTGCGATCTCTCCGCTCTCCAGTGCGTCATACAGATCTGCACTGTTGACAACCGGCCCCCTTGCCACATTGATCAGAAGTGCGGTTTTCTTCATCTTGGAGAGTGCCTCTTTGTCGATAAAGTTTCTCGTCAGGTCAGAAAGTGGGCAGTGCAGGGATAAAATATCGGACTGCGCAAGCAGCTCGTCCTTGGATACCTGCTCATATTCCGTACAGGTGCTCTTTCCTGTCACAGAATGAAAAATAACTTTACAGCCGAAAGCTGTTGCGATCTTGGCAACCATTCTGCCGATATTACCCATTCCGATAATTCCCCATGTCTTGCCTGCAAGCTCTGTGAAAGGCAGATCAAAATTGCTGAACCGATCCTGCGCACCATAAGAACCGTCCTTTACATAGGTATCATAATGTGGCAGATGCTCTAATAAGTAAAGTGCCAGGGCAAATGTATGCTGTGCCACTGCAGCAGTGGAATAATCCTTCACATTGGCAACCTTAATTCTTCTCTTTTTACAATATTCCAGATCAATATTGTCAAAGCCGGTCGCAAATTCACAGATCAGCTTTACATTCGGCGCATCTTTTAACGTCTCTTCATTCATTGGTGCTTTATTGGCAATGATGATATCAACATCCTTTACCTTTTCAGCCGCATCTGCCGCTACTGTATTTCTATAATAAGTAACCTCTCCAAAATCTTCAAAACAGGTTACATCAATATCTGTTCCGACACTGTTTCTCTCTAAAACTGCTATTTTCATTTATGATCTCCTTTTCTTGCTGTTCGTTTTCTGTCATTGTCTCAGCCAGTCTTATTTATTATACACAAGACAGCAATATATTACAAGATAAACTCCTGATACACACCACTGTCACTGCTGTCTGAGATCCATACACGGAATTTACCCAGTTCACTTCCGTAGCTTCCGTCCGCACGCACAAACCGGAGCATTTCTTCGGTGATCCGGAAACTGATCTCCTTCTTCTCGCCCGGCTTTAAGCTGACTTTTTCGATTCCTTTCAGTTCTTTCACAGGGCGGGCAACAGAAGCTGTCACATCACGGATATAGAGCTGCAGTACATCACTGCCTTCCCGCTCTCCTGTATTTTGTATGCATACGGATGCTGTTATCTCGCCGTTCTCTGTCAATCTGTCTGAAGAAAGTATGACATCCGATATGGTAAACCCTGTATAGGAAAGACCATACCCAAACGGATATAATGGTTCATTTGGAATATCCAGATATTTGGACAGGTATCTTTCTTTTTTCTGTGGATCATTTGGTCTTCCCGTCGCCAAATGATTGTAATAAACAGGAATCTGTCCTACACAGTAAGGGAAACTCATCGGCAGTTTTCCGGATGGATTTACTTTCCCTGTCAATGCATCTACAATGGCGTGGCCGCCTTCTGTTCCCGGAAGCCATACTTCCAGCACTGCTTTCGCGTTTTCCTCTACTTCCCGCAGGTCAAGCGGTCTTCCGTTAAACAGCACGACCACAATATTGGCATTGACCTTTGCAACCTCCCGCAAAAGCACGAGCTGCGGCTCCGGAATCCGGATATCTCCCCGGCTTGTTGCCTCACCGCTTTGCAGATAATATTCGCCGATCGGCATTACAACGATCTCTGCCTGCTTTGCTGCTTCTATCGCTTCCTGCAGCATCTGCGTTCTTTCCGCTTCCGTATATTCCACAGGCAGCACATTCCCTGCCTGATCAAAGCCTTCAAATACATAGCCCTGTGGCATAAAAGCACTCCCCTGCACATATGTAGTTTTTGTGCTGTCGAATACTTCTTCCGCTGCCTCACGGATCGTCACGCAATCCTTTACATCTCCGGAGATCGCCCATGTACTGATCAGACACTTGCTGTCTGTATAAGGACCGATAAAGGCAATCTTCTTTTCCGTCGACAGCGGAAGCAGTCCACCTTCGTTTTTCAGAAGTACAAAGGTCTGCGCTGCTGCCTTTCTGGCAAGTGCTCTGTGTGCCTCTGTCAACTGCATTTGCGCTTCCTTTTCAGCTCCCATGCCTTTATAGGGATCTTCAAACAGTCCAAGCTTGTTTTTCAGTGTCAGAATACGGAGCACACTTTCATCGATCAGTGCTTCCGGAATCGTTCCGTCTTCCACCAGTCTGACCAGCTCACTTCTGTAGCACTCTGTCATCATATCAATATCCACACCCGCAAGTGCAGCTTTATGCGCCGCATCTTTGGCATCCTCCGAGCAGCCATGCGCGATCGTTTCATAAATAGCCGCAAAATCTGAGATCAGTACTCCGTCAAATCCCATTTCTTCCCGGAGCACTTTTTTCATCAGCCACTGATTGATCGTCGCCGGAACACCGTTTACCGTATTAAACGATGTCATCACCATACCGGCTCCTGCTTTGATCCCTTTTTCATAAGCAGGCAGATATTCATTGCGGAAGGAATTTTCAGATACTTCTACCGTATTATAGTCCCGTCCGCCTGTTGCACCGCCGTATCCTGCAAAATGCTTCACACAGGCGCAGACCTTTCCTTCCCGGCTCATGTCGTCTCCCTGCAGTCCCTGCACCATAGCCTCCGCAAACAGTCCGTTTAAATACGGATCTTCCCCGGTCGATTCCATCACACGTCCCCATCTGGGATCACGCACCAGATCGACCATCGGCGAAAATGCCACATGGATTCCGCCGGCTGCTGCCTCTTTCGCTGCGACAGACGCACAGTCTCTTGCAAGCACCGGGTCAAAACTCGCTCCCTGTGCAAGCGGAACCGGAAATATTGTTTTCATACCGTGGATCACATCATACATAAACATCTGCGGAATATGATGCGGCTGGTTTTCCATATAGCTTTTCTGGATTCTGGCAAGCTTTTCCCCGCCATATAAAAGAAGGCTGGAGCCCGCCATCTTCAAATCTTCCTCCGTTACCTTCATATCTGCCATCATAGGACCGGTTATAATCCCCTGCTCCTTTGCATCATAGAGCATTCCGACCATCTGTACCATCTGCCCGATCTTTTCTGTCAGCGACATATCCTGCAGTAGTGCAAGTATCTGTTTCTGCTTCATAAAGCACCTCCGTATCCATTCTTACTCTTTTTTTATTGTAACTTGTTCTATCTGTATTTTCAATCATTTCCCATCCGCAATTGCAGCCGGGATTTCTCTTCTGTAATCTTAACTGGATTCATATTGAAATCGGAGAATCGGAAGCATATAATAAGGCAGGAATAAATTGCAGGAAAGGAGGAAGCAATATGAAACAAGCATCTTACAGGCGCAGCAGAACTGCCTGCCTGCTTCTTCTTATTCTGTTCCTTCTTTCTGTTCTGGACAAAAATCCGGAAATACCTTCCGCGGATGAAATACCCTATCTGGGTTACACACAGACAACCTCTGTTCCCTGTATTCTGGAGGAAGATACGGGGATCATTCCTGATTTTATCAACGCAGAAGAAAACTTTTATGCAAGTCATGCGGTTGTATTAAACCGTTCTACAGCAAGACGGCTTACCAATACAAAAGCCGATCTTACCTGTCACGAAGCAGCAGGCTATTGCGCATTCTGCATCCTGCTGACGCTCATGTTCTTTTATCTGGCAGCAGCCTTTCTGTGCAGCCGCCAATTTATCATCCGATATATCCATGATCAGGATGGGCAGAAAAACAAACTCCTTTATTTTTAACGATCCAGAGCCGTATAAATCGCAGCAAGCAGGTCATTAATAGCAGTCTTTCTGGATTTACATGGCGAATGCAGTACGGAAAAGTAACTATATGCATTCCGTAAAATTCAAAAATAAAGGAGATTATTAAAAATGGGAACAGGATTAACAGGTGTATTACTTTGTGCAGGAATTACAGTAGCATTGGCAGTTGCATGTATTTTGATCGGAAAGGGATTATCCCTGGTTACCGATAAAATGTTACCTGATAACAAATAAAATTGCACATGCCACATCTTTACCGGTTCTTAACCGGTTAGTGATTGACATCCTGCTGCTTCTGCCATAGTATACTTACTATAAAAGGGAGTAGTTTGCATCTGCTGATGTCATAATGATCGTCATCACGCCGTAAGGCCGGTTATTGTGGGTAAGTAACGAGACTTTTATCGACTATTTTGTATGCGATAAAGGTCTCGTTTTTTATGCTTTTATCGCGGAAAGGACCAAATTATGGAATATGTATGGTTAGTTGTAGGTTTTGTGCTCCTGATCAAGGGAGCGGATTTCTTCGTGGATGGCAGTTCTTCCCTCGCCCGGCTTCTTCGTGTCCCAAGCGTGATCATCGGACTGACGATCGTTGCCATGGGAACCAGTGCTCCGGAAGCCTCTGTCAGCATGAGTGCTGCACTGAGCGGAAGCAATGAGATCGCTCTCAGTAATGTCATCGGATCCAACATTTTTAATGGGCTTGTCGTGGTCGGCATATGCGCCTTTATGGCAGCCTTCTCCACCAACAAGGACATTTTAAAACGTGATCTTCCACTCAATATCCTGATCACTTTTATTTTGTGCATCATGCTTGCAAACGGAGTACTCAGCCGTCTGGAAGGGATCCTTCTTCTGATCGGTATGACAGCGTATCTGATCTCTATGGTCATATCTGCCCTGAAAAACAGACAGGACGAAGAAAATGGCAAGGTGTTGTCCCTGCCAAAAAGTCTTCTGTATATCGCCGGTGGTCTGATCGCAGTTATCGCAGGCGGAAATCTTGTCGTCGATAATGCCTGTATTATTGCGGAAAGCTTCGGTGTCAGCCAGAACTTTATTGGCCTGACGATCATTGCGGTCGGTACTTCCCTGCCTGAGCTTGTTACTTCTATTGTCGCTACCAGAAAAGGAGACAGCGGTCTTGCGCTCGGCAATGCGATCGGATCGAATATTTTCAATATTCTGTTTATCCTGGGTATTTCTGCTGCGATCACGCCACTTGCTGTCCTGTCCGAATCCGTGATCGACTGCATTTTACTTCTGCTCAGTGCCATTCTGCTGTACATCTTTGCCCGCAGCAAAAAGTCCATGTGCAGATGGGAAGGCGCGGTATGTATCCTTTTATATATCGCTTATACGGGATATCTGTTTGTGCGATAATACAAATACAAGGGAAAGCATCTACGGTTTCTGATAGATGCTTTCCCTTGTATTTTATTTTTTTATCCGCGTCACGTGGAAGTTACAGCAGTCATCTCCGTTCGCAAGCGTTTTCGTCCGATGCAGCTGTCCGCCTTCATTGCGGTAATTCCGCTCGTCCATGTTACAGAGACAGGCCACAAATGCAAAGCAGTTTTCCCGCTTGCCCAGCTTGCAGATCCCACACTCTGTGTAGGTATTGTAAAATTCATCTACGCCCTTTTCGTAGATAAATTTCCAGTCCAGCTCATAAGGAGAATGCTGGCTTGCTTTGCTCTCTGCTAACTTTTTGTCCTGCACTTTATCGGTAAACAGCGTACATTTTTTGTTTTTATGTGCCTTGATCATAAACGGCGAGTCAAATACCGCCGTTACCATTTCATCCACAACAGCCGGTGTGATCCGCGCCGGCTCTGCCTTGTGGAGCGAAAATACAAACGCTGCAATATACAGATTCATTTCCAGAGAACTTCCGCCGATATCCGGTGTTCTTAAAAGCATTTCCCTGTATTCTTTCTGTACCTTCTTTTTATACGCTGCCATATCCATATCCGGCTGTAACTCTGCCAGTCTGGTTAGCGACGGCTTAAAACATAACAGCTCCACAGCCTTTGCTAACATACCATATTTCAGCATACTATCACTTCCTTTTCATTCCTATGATCCATATGAGCAGGAAGAAGAAGATCATGCTTTCACTCATCAGTCCGTTTGTAAAGCCAAGGCGGAATGCATTATCCGGCAAAATACTCTTAATTCCTGTCAATATACAATAAAAGACAAGTATGTTGCCCGCTGCTACCCATTTAGGCAGCAATGTTCTGCCAAAGGCAACCACATAAAACCAATAAAGAAATACCGGAAGCATAAATGCTTCACTTACATAAATGATCCATGACAAGTGTGTAAACAATGCTTCGCATACGGGAAGTGCCATGTCCTGATAACCATTCCCATTCATCCATGCATAGGCATATAAGATCATAATATAAAACAGATGCAGACAAAGCCACGGTGTCAGTCCAAATGCATTCAGATAATGGTATATCTTCTGATCTTTTTTCTCTTTTATGAATTTTTCAAGATAAAATAATGCAATTCCGTAGAAAACAATGCCCGGAAATGCCAAAGCCATTGCAAGTCCGTTTCTCCATGCTGCGATCTGCGCCGTTCCCTGTGTAAGCCAGACCAGACTGCCTGTATGTGCGCTGTCTCCATACATCATCAGCCAGTCTCCGCCCCCATAGCAGAAACAGCCCAATATGCCACAGAGCATCGCAAGTGATAACTGCTTTTTCTGTATGATTTCTTTTTGTTGTTCAGCCATTTTCTTCTCCCTCTTTTTTCTTTAATGTAGCATAAATCAAATGACCAAACAACCTGCGTTATTGATGGAATATTCTCAAAAAACCGAGGCAAAACTGTTAGTTACCTGCCTCTAATAATTCTCCCGTAGGATGATCCAGATCCAGATCTTTTAATAAAATGGTATTGCCCTTCTGTACCATTGCAAGCGGCAATGCTGCAAGCAGTGCACAGACGATCGCATACAGATACAGATAACGATAGCCGATAAATTCCATGACCGCTCCGGAAAGGATCGGCGTGATGATCTGCGCTGACATACTGGCTGTATAATAGTATCCGGTATAACGTCCGGTCGTTTTTTCACTGGCAACCTCCATGATCATCGGATAGATCGTGGTTGCAACAGTTCCCATACCAACACCTGATATAGAAACAAATACATAGATGAGTGGACTATACCCCTGTGTCATAAAAATACAGAAACCTCCAAAGCACATCAGTCCGATTCCGATATAGGTAGTCAGTTTTCTGCCAATCCTGCAGGAAATATTTGCCATAGGCATATAAGAGATCAAAGTTACCATTGTCGCGACAAGCTGGAAATTGGCAAAGCTTCCGCCGCCTGCTCCCCATACCTGACTGGCATATTTGCTGAAGGCAGAGGTAACTGCATTGGATGCCATGAAGTAGAAAAATACGCAAAGCAGAATACCAAGAAGTGACCTGCGCACAACTGCATCTGTTTCTTTTTCCTTTCCGCCCTCATCACTTGCATCCATGTCTGCTTCGGAAATCCCCATGGCAAGACTTTCCGTATGCATCTTTTCCACTGCTTTCTTTTCCCGGAAGAAAACCGCAAACAGAACCGTGCAGAGAATAATAATGGCTGAAATGATCAGGAAAACCGGCATATAATTGGGATGTTCCACGTCCGGAACCGCAAGGGAAATACTGATCAGGATCACAACGCCGGATGCTGCTGCCATCAAGGAATTGAACGCATCCGCCTTTGCCCGGATCGGACGCGGTGTTACATCAGGCATCAGTGCCACACAAGGGCTTCTGTAGCTGGAAAGTACAACCAACACAAGGCATAAGACCGTAAAGAAAAATGGCAGGCTCCGCATTTGATCCGCAACAGCCAGAAGCGGTATTAACAAAGCTGCAAGCAGTGATCCAACCAGAATAAACGGTGTACGCCGTCCCAGACGGCTGTGGCAGCGATCACTGATGCTGCCAAAAAACGGGAGCAAAAACAGCGCACAGACATTATCAAGTGCCATGACAGCGCCGGCAAGTGTATCTCCCAGATGAAATGTATCACGCAGGATCAGCGGGATAATACCGTCATATGCCTGCCAGAATGCCAGTGCTCCGGCAAAAGGAAGTGTTACCAGTAAGGTTCGTCGCATATCCAGACTTCGCAAGTTTCTCTCTTTTTTACGCATTTTCTAAATTCTCCTCATCTATCAATTCTATTCTGCCCGGCCAGCAGGTCGGCGTATGGGTATCGAAAAATTCTTTGATCCGATTTCCCGTGTGTGGTGCCACAATGTCACAATAACGGAGCACCTTTGTTTCATAGTGCATAGGGCGATCCACATGGAATGTCAGCAGTCTTCCGCCGCGTTCTGCGCCAGGCCCGTAGCAGGCAAAGCCGCCCGATGGGGTATACCCCAGATCAATACCATCTACCTGCCCCACAAAATCGTTTTTGTGATCATGACCGCAAAATACCGCCATGACCTTCCCGTTGTCACGCAACAACTCAAACTCCCCTACATTTTTCTCAGGGCTGCAGATCCGTTCCTTCAGGGTAACATTTCTGCACTTTTTGTATTCCGGCAATGGAATATGCTGAAATACCATGGACGGGATCTGATCCTGGAAAAGTTTTTCTTTTAACCAGTCCAGAACCGCTGGTGCAGGCGGTGCATACTGCCCATGTACAGTCTGATTGCCGCTGTCTATCAGATAAAAGCGCAGCGCTTCGGCTCCACTGCTGTTTCGGATCTTTAGATAAAATGTACCAGCAGCCTGTTCTTCTGCCGGGCAGATACAATATGGGTAGCTGCGGTAAATAGCCGCCTGCTCCTCATTGGAAATGCCGCACTGCACGTCATGATTTCCAAATGTAACCGCATAGGGAATACAACGTTTTTCCATAGGCTCTGTCAAAATATGCAATGTATTTTGAACACTTTCCTTTCCCAGAAGCCGAAATGCCGGCGAATATCCTTTTAACTGATCTCCCGTCAGAATGACAAGATCCGGTTTTGCCGTGTCCAGAAGTGCATTTAACAGACGCAGTGTGTCCTTTTTCGGATGCACCCCTTCCTGCAGATCTGTGATATGTAAAACCTGAAAGGTACCGTCTTCCCGAAATTCAAGATATGGTTTTCCGTTCATACACTATCCTCCTTTTCTTGTAGGATACTGCCTGCTTTGAATTGATAAAATCAAGATGAGGTAAAAGATTTGTCTTTTCTATGTAAAATAACTGTCCATGCCAGATTTTCTAACTCACAAAAAAAGAAACCCTTTGTTTCCAAAAGGTTTCTACTTTCTTTCTAATATTCTGATGTTCTTTAAAAGAATGTACAGATCCAGCCGATCACAGCGCAGATCGGGATATAAATAATAAAATGCATGATATGCGTCTTTTTATTATAGCCAAACAGATACGGTCCCATGATGCCATCCACTTCCGGATAAAAGTGCGGGAAGAAATTGGAATGACAAAGAAGAACCCAGTCAAAGAAGCATATATCATAAATTTCCATGACATACAGTATAATCAAAAATCGTGCAAAGAAATTCCAAAAGCTGAAACCATTTCTAATGCCATCCAAAATACTCAGAACAGCCGCACCTGCAAACAAAAGTACCGCGATCCCTGCAATGATCCAGCCAATTACATGCGCACCAGGGAATCTTTCCTTATGGTCAGGCACTGCATCCAGAACTTCCTTTGGTGCAGAAGAGAAGAATTTCTTGTCCTGAATAAATCCAACGCCACCATACAAAACAAGAAAATATGCTACCATAACCATAACTGCTGCAATAATTGTTACCGACATTTTAAACATAACCTCCTATCAATTAGTAATCCTGCCAGATCCCCGAATACATTTCTCCACATCTTACTGTTGTACAAAAAGCAGAATCGCGTTATTCTTTTACCAGAGAATTAGCGAGGATTGATAAACAATGCGGATCAAACAGCAAAAACAAATCAAAGCATTTCTGGTCGGAGAATTCGGAAAAGACAGAGGCTGCTCACTATTTGACAGACAGTCAAACATGCTCAGCACGCTTATTAAAAACACCCGGAATAAATCAAAAAACCAAATGAAAACGCTTATTGGCTCCATTCTTCCGGGCATCGCCCTGTATAAAGTTCTGTCAGAAGAGGATCTCTCCGAAGAAACGGTAACTACCTATATGGAGAAATACATGTTTGATCACGTTGCTGCAAATATGCATTCCTCTATGAAAAAAATGGAAATCATACCCGGCTTTTATTTCCTTTACAGCACGATATTCCTTCGTGTCATGCGACACACTGATCTGCAGGAAAGTGTACAAAGCCATGGCAAAGATTACTTTGACGTGACAATCACAAAATGTCTTTGGCACATAGCGTGCGCTGAAAACGGATGTCCCCAGCTATGTCATATATTCTGTGATGCTGATAATGTGACCTATGGTGGTCTCAAAAAGCTGGCTTTTTCACGGACAAAAACATTAGGTCATGGCAAAGATTGCTGTGATTTCCATTTTTATAAAAAACAGGGTTGACCTGTTATGATTCCCGCCATTCCTTAATTGCGGCAGAAAGCTTTTTATCAATATCTTTTCTGGTTGCTTCGCACTCATTCGGATAGTCCTTTGCAGCCTTGAAAATAAAGCGAAGTACAAATTTAAGCCCTACAGGTAATGCTTTTCGGAGCAGCGATTCCGGCAAAACAAAATGCGTTCCGTGCTCATATACCAGAATCTCATAGTCACAGCTATGCGTATGCTCTTTCAGACGCTGATCCATACGGCGGATATACTTTGCTGTTTCCCAGAAGGAATCGTCCTCTGCACCGACAAGAATCAGTTTCCCCTTGATATTTTCAACCTTGATCATCTCTTCTTCCGTGTGTTCTCTTGCTTTTTCAGAATCAATGAACAGGCATGTACTACGTTCAAAATCACCGGAACCTTTCGTTTCTTCCATAACCTTCTGCCAGTAAACCGGATGTTCATACACAAACGGCATATAAGCGAGTGGTTCTCCCTTCCAGGAAAGAGTAGATGCGCCCGGAATCGGCCATTCACCGCAGCCATCCTTTTTTCCCTGTTCAAAGCCCTGCCATACAAAGTCACTCGGTGTCAGTCCAAAGGTCAATGTAATGTCAGGAAAATAAGAAGCCGCAACAATCGAATCCATGCCCGCTGTACTCATCCCCATAATTCCGACTTTACGATTTCCGTTGTTTTTCAGCCATTTGATCGCTGTCTCTATTCTCTCCAGCGGATAATTTACATGACTGTAGTTCTTCTTTCCGGGAGACATACAAAGCACGTTTACACCGTTTTTATGTAACCATTTTGCTCCACATTTTGCCATATAATCATTCGGATCATCTCCGAATAATCCAATGACTACACAATCCGAACCTTGTGGATTTTCATAATAAGTTCCATAAAAACCGTCTTTTTCCGTTTCAAAAAATAATTTTTTCATAGTTTTCCTCCAGTTTCTGCCCTCATCGCCTTTAGGTTAGTACAGTCTAACTGGATTGTCAACTTAATTTTTATCTATTTGCCCTCAAGAGTTGCTTGCAATTTCCCTTTATTTTTCTTCAAACGAAGCAAAAACCTTCATACACGCATCTTTTGCCTCAATGATTCCCTTTTCCAGTTCCCTTCCACATTCCGGACAGATCATCGTTTTTCTCCTCCTCTTTATTCCTGAGAACAAATCAGACTTTTCACATATTCCTCTGATCTGTCCAGATCCTCTGCAATCTCGGCGATTGTTTTTCCCTTTTGCAGCCACTTAGCGATCAGTTCCCTATCCCGGTTTTGCTCGCCTTCATTTTTCCCCTGTTCATATCTCTGATCCATTTTCATTTCGATTGTCATATAGTTCTCCCTCCAATCATCATCATTTCGAATAATCTGCACTTGCTTTTGAATATCTTTCGTATAATGATCTGTTGGCTGCCCGGTTTTGAAATAATCAAGCAGTTTCGTTGTATCTTCGCTGATTCCCTCTCTATTCCCATTTACATTTACAAAATACGTTCGCCGCTTATCCGCGAGCACCAGTCCTTTATTTTCCTTACATGTCGTCTCAAACGTATAAATGCTCCTATCATCTGCAAAAGGATCAAATGTACAGATAAAGATCACAACCGATTGCTTCAAATTAAAATACTTCTGTCCTGCACGGATCTGATAGCTGTCCATTTCACTGTGATAATACCGCGTTCTCAGGTGCAGATCTGTTTCTTCTGTCGTCTGCATTTCGATATCATACACATTGCCCTCGCTATCTTTTGCATAAATATCGATACGGATTCCTTTTCCGATTAGAGTGGTTTTCATTACCTTCTGTGGCTCTACAACTTCAATCTCAGCCAGCCTGATCTTCAATATTCTCTGGAGCAGTTCTTTACATTTTTCCTTATCCCGGAATACCGTGCCAAACATGAAATCATTGGTAATTCCAATTTCATCAAAATTGATTGTTTCCGTCTTTCCTTTTACAGTCACCTTATCCGGTACAACGCTTCTTTTTTGTGTCGTATGACCTCCCTTTCTGTAAGACATACTTACCCAGAGAGGTCTATTATACTTTGAAACCTCTCTGCTATTCATTTGTTTGTGGAATTTAAGCAGTGAAGTTTCTTGAAACATTTAGACATATAGTAACTATGCAGAGTTACCTATAATAAATAGAACATGGGATGGCAAGCCATCCCATGTAAAATATGATTTTGACTTTCTGCTTGTAATCAGTTTAACATAGATAACATGCAGAAACAACCGGAATATTTCAACGCATAACATATCCTTTTTGCATTCTGTCATAAATGATATTCCTGCATTCTCCCAAACCGATAATCTTTCTGTCAGCAAGATATATTCGAATATCATCAATATCTCTCTGAATTGACCGTTCATCCACATGGAATCTAATCGCTTCTTCTGCCTTATTGATCACGTCTCCTTCCAAAAATCTGGCATATAGATCCAAAACCCGGTATTGTTTCGCGAATTTTTCTCTCATAGCAGTAACATCCATGTCATCGGCTGAAAAATATGGTTTTGATGATCGCAACCGGAATCAATGCCCATCCAAATATAAATGCCCAACACAAACGCTCTAAAAACAGCTCTCCGATCCCATATCCCAGAAATATCTTATTCGCATGCGTGGTTACACCCGTTGCCCAGTATCCTAAAGCCATATAAATAATTGCAATGATCATACTCTTGTCCTCCCATAAATCTGTTTTACAGTTTTCTATACGAGCGAGAGGGACAAATATCCTATGATAAAATAGCAGCCATGAACTGAAAATGATCTGATTCACATTCTACCAGTTTTTTTATTGTCTCCCAGACAGATGAAACAATCGCCTCATCCAGCATTTCTATAAACTGGTCATAGACATAGGTTAGTTTTGTTTCTTCCCCTATATCTTCTATTTTCATTCTGCTAAATCCGGATGCATGATAAACATCTGTCACCAGACATTTTACTTGTTCCACATCCTTATATTTTATTTTCATAAATTGTATCAGTACTTCTATATGTTCTAATATGTAACTTTTAATAGTGGATTCGATTTCGAGTTTTTGATCCACATCCCTTATGAATAAATTTTCTTCGCCCAATCAATATCCTCAACAGTTTTTTTCCTAAATACACTTGCTCAAATAAATACTGAGAGGTTTCACCTATTGTAGCAACAAATAAGCCTGCTATTATTGCATTCAAGGCAGATACTGCTATATTAATTCCCGGAATTGCTTTTATAGCAGATAAAGCACCCTTGGCAACCACACTGACGGTTCCCACATTTATTATTGAATTTATAAAATTATTAGACTTTTCATTTTTTCCAATTTCATAAATAGATGCTAATCCATTCACCAGTCCTACTTCTACCGGCGACAGGATTGCAGCATCAGCAAAAGGAATAGGTATTGCTCCAACCGCTATGCCTCCTAAAGTTGCACTTGCAATTAATCCCTGTGAAAGTGCATTTTTCCTCGAAAGCTTAAATTTCCCTATATCTCTTTTAGCAGCTCTTATACCTTCTGGCATTAGGTTATTCGTTATATCAATAAGCTCCGTTATTCCTTCCGGTGCAGCATATGCAGTATCATTCAATTTGTATATTTCCGCAACTACGGGTATAATTTTTTTAAGATTTTTTGCTAATTTTTGATTTGCAAATGCATTTTGAACCATTTCTATATTTTCAGAACGCTCTAAAACAGAATATGATTTTGTAATAACTACTACTACAGGAACTGTTTTCAAAATTTTCGTCGCAGATGATAAATCTTTAATAGTTTTTGTAAATAGTTTACGAGAAGTTCCGTCAATACAAAACCATGGAAATCGTTTCGAGTGAGCTTATATACTGTTAATACTAAGTAAGAAAAGTCGCTGTCAACAGACGGCGGCTTTTCCTTTGCGGGTAGTATTCAAGAAGTCATAAAGTTCCGTGAGTAATGGAAGAAGCCAGTGTTTGCGGAAATGTCACAATTTACGGAGGTAAAGTTTCAAATACCACTTGCCTTTTTGTACTTTATATGATATTATTGGTATGCGTACTAAAACACTTGAAGAGAGTTGATATATTTGCGAAGAAACAGCAGTGAAACAAAGAGGAAAATACTGACCGTATGCGTCCGTCTCTTTTTGGAGCAGGGGTATAAAAACACCTCTGTCGGTCAGATTGTGGACGAAGCGGGCGTGGCAAGGGGAAGCTATTTGAATCTGTTTCCTACCAAAGACAGAATTTTGCTGGAATTGACCGAAACAATGTTCGGCGGACAGTTCGGCGTGGCAAGAAGCATTGCAGACAGCAAGCTGCCGCCGGTTTACGCCTATGCGGTGGAAACGGCGATCCAACTGACCCTGACCGAGCAGAACGAGAACCTGCGGGAAATCTACATTGAAGCCTATTCCCTACCCGACACATCGGAATATATTTACCTGCATACCACGGCAGAGCTGAAGCAGATTTTTGGTGAAGATTTTCCCGATGATACCGAGAGCGACTTTTACGAGATGGAAATCGGCACGGCGGGACTGATGCGCAGCTATATGGCGAGAAAATGTGATATTCATTTTCCGTTGGAACGCAAGCTCAGCCGCTTTTTGACGGCGGCTATGCGGGTGTATCGGGTACCGGAGGCAGAGCAGGCAAAGGTGCTTGCCTTTATTCAATCACTGGATATCAAGGCAATCGCCACCGAGGTAATGTATAAGCTGTTCGCCATGTTGGAAATGAAATATGACTTTAAGCTGTCAAAGGAGAGGAAACTATATGAATAAGAAAATTTTGAGCGTTGTGCTCATACTGT
>ENA-UAMR01000005-UAMR01000005.1-human-gut-metagenome-genome-assembly--contig:-NODE-5-length-95311-cov-7.865646_pt1 | contig 95311 bp, 85 predicted proteins | sample MGYA00243283_ERZ654497 | MGnify/ENA primary metagenome ERZ654497 (study PRJEB26926, sample SAMN06164404) | human gut metagenome | biome: ENVO:00009003; feature: ENVO:2100002; material: ENVO:00002003... | reverse complement strand
GAGGGACCCACGAAGTGGGAGGATGCCTTACTACTCTGTGCAGCCCCATTCGAGCAGAGCGAGAATTTGAAATGGCTGCACATCCCGAGAGAGGGACCCACGAAGTGGGAGGATGCCTTACTACTCTGTGCAGCCCCATTCGAGCAGAGCGAGAATTTGAAATGGCTGCACATCCCGAGAGAGGGACCCACGAAGTGGGAGGATGCCTGTTAAGAAAGTAAAGAAGAGGAGCTGCACATGAGCATAATCATTCCAGAGGGTTACAAATCCGCCCTCAACATCAAAGACACCGAAAAAGCGATCAAGCGCGTCAAAGACTTCTTCCAGCGTGAGCTGATCACACAGCTGAACTTAAGCCGTGTATCCGCACCGTTGTTTGTAGATGCTTCTTCCGGTCTGAATGACAACTTGAACGGCGTGGAACGCCCGGTCGCATTTGATCTGAAGGAACAGAAAAACAGAGAAATGGAGATCGTACATTCCCTGGCAAAATGGAAACGTATGGCACTCGGACAGTATGGCTTCTCTGTCGGAGAAGGACTGTACACCGATATGAATGCGATCCGCAGAGATGAAGATACCGACAATATCCATTCCATTTATGTCGATCAGTGGGACTGGGAAAAGATCATTGCCAAAGAGGACAGAACCGAGGAAACACTGCGTGATACGGTAAAATCCGTATACGAAGCACTCCGTGTGACTGAAAAGTTCATGGCAAATGAATATGACTATATTGAATGCATCCTGCCTGAGGAGATTACCTTTGTGACAACACAGGAGCTGGAGGATCGTTACCCGGAGCTTACTGCAAAAGAGCGGGAAAACAAAGCTGCAAAGGAATACGGTGCAATCTTCCTTGAGCAGATCGGAGATAAGCTGGCGAGCGGCAAGCCACATGACGGCAGAGCACCGGACTATGATGACTGGAAGCTGAACGGTGATATCATCGTTTACTATCCGGTTCTGGATATGGCACTGGAATTATCTTCCATGGGTATCCGTGTAGATGAGGATTCCTTAAAGGAGCAGCTGAAAAAGGCTGGCTGCGAAGAGCGTATGGAGCTTCCGTTCCAGAAAGCACTTTTGAACAAAGAACTTCCGTATACGATCGGCGGCGGAATCGGACAGTCCAGAATCTGTATGTTCTTCCTCAGAAAAGCGCATCTGGGAGAAGTGCAGGCATCTGTATGGCTTCCGGAAGATCTGCAGAAGGCAGAAGAAAAAGGCGTTGTATTCTTATAAGGCAGTCAGTTCTCACAGAAAACAGAAAAACAGAGCAGGCAGGTGGAATTATGAAGTTTTCCTTTACATCCAAAGCTGACAGATCGCAAAGAGACGTAGATGGACGAAAGAGAAAAGCATGCTTCTGCCTGCTTTTTTTCACTCTTTCAGTGGTATTTTTATACTGGCAGAATAATGGTCTGACGATCACGGAATATGATATAGTAAATAAAGATTTGCCACAAAGCTTTAATGGGTGTACAATAGTGCAAATATCAGATTTGCATAATAAATCGTTTGGCAGGGAGCAGAAAAAACTCGTCCGCAGGATCAAGGCGTGTGAGCCGGACGTGATCGTGCTCACAGGAGATCTGGTAGACAGTAACCGTCCGGATGTCGATACGGCACTGGAGCTTGTTTCTGCCATGGCGGATCTGGCACCGGTTTATTTTGTGACAGGCAATCATGATAACTGGCTGTCCACAGAGAATACGGATCTCCTGATGCAGGGCCTTGAAGCTGCAGGCGTTCATGTATTAAAGGATGAAGTGCGTATCCTGACGATGGGTGAGCCGAAGGAAACGATCTATATGGCAGGGATCGATGATGCCTCCCTTGCTTCTACAGCCGAATGCGATAAAGCACTGAAAAAGCTGACTGCCCGGAAAAATCCGGATGATTTTATGATCCTTCTGGCGCATGAGCCGCAGAGACTGGAGCAATATGCAGCATATGGGGTCAGTCTGGTTTTGAGCGGGCACGCGCACGGCGGACAGTTCCGCATTCCGTTTATCGGCGGATTCGTGGCACCGGATCAAGGCTTTCTGCCGGCTTATACAGAGGGTGTTTTTCACGAAAAGGACACGGATCTTGTGATCAGCCGGGGGCTGGGTAACAGTGTGATCCCAATCCGGCTTCTCAACAGACCGGAGCTTGTAAAGGTGACTTTATATTCCAAAAATCAGAAACAGCAATAAAGAAAGGGAAAGGGAAACGTATATGAATTATGAACAGGCGCTGGACAAATTGACAAAATATGGACAACAGCACTTGCTGCGTTTTTATGGGGAATTAAATGAGGCACAGAAAAAGAGACTTCTTTCACAGATAGAGGCAACAGACTTTGAAGTGCTTTCATCAATGGACGCCATGCATAAAGCAGAACGTGGCAGAATTGCACCACTGGAAGCCATGCAGCTTCCGGAAATCGAGAAAAAGAAAGAACAATTCCGCAAAACCGGACTGGATGCGATTCGCGGTGATAAAGTCGGAGCGGTTTTGCTTGCCGGCGGAATGGGGACAAGACTTGGTTCCGATGCTCCAAAGGGTGTATACAATATTGGCGTGACAAAGGATCTTTATATTTTCGAGTGTCTGATCCATAACCTGATGCAGGTAACTGCGCAGGCGGGGCATATGATCTACTTATATATCATGACAAGTGATAAAAACCATGATCAGACAGTGGCATTTTTTAAGGAACATCAGTGTTTCGGATATCCGCAGGATCATATTTTCTTCTTTATGCAGGAGATGGCGCCTGCTGTAGATCATGACGGCAAAGTCTATCTGGAGGAGAAAGACAAGATCGCAACTTCTCCGAACGGAAACGGCGGATGGTTTGTTTCTATGGCGAAAAGCGGTATTCTGGATCAGGTTCGCAAAACGGGCATTGAATGGCTGAATGTGTTTGCTGTAGACAACGTATTACAGAAGATCGCCGATCCGGTTTTTGTGGGAGCATGCATTGAAGAACAGTGTAATGTAGGTGCCAAAGTGGTAGCTAAGGCTAACCCGGATGAAAAGGTTGGTGTGATGTGCCTTGAAGACGGAAAGCCATCGATCATTGAATATTATGAGCTGACAGAAGAAATGCGGCAGGAAAAAAATGACAGGGGAGAATACGCATACAATTACGGCGTGATCCTGAATTACCTGTTCCGTGTCAGCGAGCTGGAACGCACGATGTCCCACAAGCTTCCGCATCATAAAGTAGAAAAGAAGATCGCACATATTGATGAAACAGGTACAAAGATAAATCCGCAGGAGCCAAACGGCTATAAGTTTGAGCAGCTTGTATTGGATATGATCCATGATATGGATAAGTGCCTGCCATTTGAGGTCGTGCGGGAGCATGAGTTTGCACCGATCAAGAACAAAGAGGGTGTGGACAGCGTGGACACAGCAAGGGCGCTGCTTGTTCAAAATGGGATACAGATATAAGAAGGAATGAACTGACAGACAACAGGAGGAAATGAAAATGGCAATTTTAGTAACAGGTGGAGCAGGCTTTATCGGAAGCCATACAGTCGTAGAACTGCAGAATGCAGGCTATGATGTGGTGGTTGTGGACAATCTGGTAAATGCAAGCAAGGAAGCTCTGCGCCGCGTAGAAGAAATTACGGGAAAACCGGTTACTTTTTATGAAGCGGACATTCTGGACAGAGATGCAATGGAGAAAGTATTTACCGAAAATGAGATTGAATGTGTGATCCATTTTGCAGGACTGAAGGCGGTCGGAGAATCCGTACAGAAACCATGGCTGTATTATTACAATAATATTTCGGGTTCTCTGATCTTATTTGATGTCATGAGTAAGCATGGAGTAAAAAATATTATCTTTTCTTCTTCTGCAACCGTATACGGAACACCGGAAAAAGTACCGGTAACGGAAGATTGCCCGAAGGGAGAGATCACGAATCCATATGGACAGACAAAGAGTATGCTGGAGCAGATCCTGACGGATATCCAGAAAGCAGATCCCGAGTGGAACGTGATCCTTCTTCGTTACTTTAACCCGATCGGTGCACACAAGAGCGGTAAGATCGGTGAAAATCCGAATGGTATTCCGAATAACCTGATGCCGTATATCACACAGGTTGCTGTGGGCAAACTGAAATGTCTTGGCGTGTTTGGAGATGATTATGATACACCGGACGGAACGGGCGTCAGGGATTATATCCATGTAGTGGATCTGGCAATCGGTCATGTGAAAGCAATTGAGAAGATCAAAGAAAACCCGGGACTGAAGATATACAATCTGGGTACAGGTAAGGGCTACAGTGTTCTGGATATTGTTAAAAATTTTGAAGCCGCAACAGGTATTAAGATACCGTATGAGATCAAGCCGCGCCGCGCAGGAGACATTGCAACCAATTATGCAGATGCCTCCCTTGCAAAAAAAGAGCTTGGATGGGTCGCTGAGCGCGATATCAAAGAAATGTGCGAAGATTCCTGGAGATGGCAGAGCATGAATCCAAATGGATTCTCCGATTAGGAAAGCCCGATCACATACTGATACATAAAGATAAAATGACAGAAGCTTCCGCCCATGACGAACAGATGAAATATTTCATGAGAACCAAAATATTGATGTCTGGCGTTAAAAAGCGGGAGCTTCAGTGCATATATGATTCCGCCGACTGTGTAAATAATCCCACCGGCGAGCAGCCAGCCAAAGGCAGCAACAGGCAGGCGATGGACGATCGGACTGAATACAAAGACACAGATCCAGCCCATGGCAATATAGATCACCGAAGAAAACCATTTTGGACAGGTGATCCAGAGAAATTTAATGCCGATCCCGATCAATGCAAGCGACCAGACTGCGATCAGCAATGGGTATCCCCGTTTCGGGTCCAGCACCAGAAGGCAGACAGGTGTGTAAGAGCCTGCGATTAGGACGAAGATCATGGAATGATCGATCTTCCGCAGTATTTTGATCACGGCTGCAGGCAGATTGACAGAATGGTATGTGGCACTTGCACCATATAATAAGATCATGCTGATGATAAAAACCAGCATGGCAAGCAGACAGACAGAGCCATGCGATGCGGCTTTTAACAACAACGGAACTGCCGCGCCGACTGCCATGATCATGGCAATAAAATGAGTAAGTGCACTTCCCGGTTCGCGTAATGTGATTTGCATAATAATAACCTCCTTAATAAAACAGGACCGATAGTAATTACTTGACAGACCTGATAAAATGCATCAAATGCAGTATGTAGTTTTGAAAACTACTTACTATGATACAAATATTACAATAAGTATATACAAAAGTCAACAAACTAATGCGGATGATCTGAGACAAAAGCCGCTAAAATGTACGGCAGAAAGGACGGATTTTATGTTTCGAATGTGGGCAAAGATCTGGAAAAACAATCACATGATCAAAGATACTGTTGTGGAGGATGCTTCTGATCGAGGCAGAACGCAGAAGGTATTCCATGCAATGGATGAGGTTATTTATACCTTTGATCTGGGGAAACCGATCTGGCTGGATAAAACGGTCAAAGAATTTCAAAATCACAGCAGGGCGCGTTTTTATCAGGATAATTTTATAGAAACTATTGATTTTGATTATCTGGAGATCCAGATGATCGAAGAAGACTAGATTATGGAATAGCAATTCTTAAAAATTAGTAAAAATCCACAAAAAATAAAAAAATGTGGTATAATTAATGTCGCGATTTAACAAAATCATGATGTAGCCCCGAGCCCTGTTGCATATTTGCGGAGCTTGTCACATATTTGCAAAGCAAATATACGACCCTAAAATGTGCGACAAATCAAAATGCGAGGGGTTCCCGAATGTCATGAATTGCCAAATTCATGGTGAATGAAAAAGGAAAGTTGGGGAATTTATGGAATTTGTACCAAACACGAGGAACGACATTGACAGCTGGAAGGAAGTCCAGCTTGTATATAATTCTGCATTGAAGGAGATCGGGACAAAGCTGGAGATCTTAAATGATGAATTTCAGCATGTGCACCAGTATAATCCGATCGAACATATCAAATCGCGTATCAAATCACCGGAAAGTATCGTTAAAAAGCTGAAAAAGCATGGCTATGAGTCCAGTATCCAGAATATGGTAAAGTATGTCAATGATATTGCGGGAATCCGTGTTATCTGTTCTTTTACTTCTGATATTTACAGGATTGCGGAAATGTTGATCAATCAGAATGATATCCGCGTACTTTCCGTGAAGGATTATATCCTGAATCCGAAGCCAAGTGGATATAAGAGTTACCATCTGATCGTAACAGTACCGATTTTTTTATCGGATCGTATTGTAGATGCCAAAGTGGAAATCCAGATCAGAACGGTTGCGATGGATTTCTGGGCAAGTCTGGAGCATAAGATCCATTATAAATTTGAGGGTAATGCACCGGAGCATATTAAGAAGGAACTGGTGGAATGTGCCATGATGGTTTCGGATCTGGATGCCAGAATGCTTTCTCTGAATGAGGAGGTTCAGGAACTGATCGCCAGACAGAAAGAGGAGGCGGCTCAGACAGAGGCAGTTAAAACAGAAGAATCGGTTATATAAAGAAAAAATACTGCCGGACGGCAGTATTTTTTTTATGGCGATATTCCTTTGGAAGCACCCATACAGTAAAAGCAGGCTTGCAAAGATGCAGAATCATTTTGACAATATAAAAAACCTTATAAAATGAGGAGTGCCGCGAAGCCTTTCGGCCCCGCGGCTATTATGAAAAAATTTATCTTTCGGTAGATGTCTTTTGTTAATAAAGGATTGATTCCTTTGATTTAAGTAAAGTATACCAATCAATTATGAACAAAATATGAACATGATATGAAAAATGAGTGAATTTACACAAAGCATAAAAAGACTATATGTAAAATTTATGCAAAATGCACAAAAAATGTGCAATTACAATACGCTTTGCTAGTGTTGTAAAAGGACGGAAATAATGTTAGAATGATAAATATTCAGAACCATGCAGATCCGTAATTGACTGACCGTTATGGGAAGATTTTTATGGATTTATATGGAGAGAAAGCCTCGTAAGCAAAAGAAAGGCATCGAAGATGCGATTTGCGATCAGGGGCGGATGATTTACGGATCAGTGTGCGGAAAATCAGGATGACGGAGGGTAAGCATGGATAATTTTATGGACAGGCTGACAAAGCGGTTTAATGCCGGTGAACTGATACAGGCAAACGGTGAAGCGGAAGCGCGCGAAAATGAGAGACTGCGAAAACAGACTGCGGAATATGAAAAAATGATGCAGGAGATCCGGCGCCTGAATTTAAAAACGGTCGAAGTTTCCGAACAGGTATCCCAGATGCTTTCCTGCGGGATTGAGCAGCTGGAAGAGTATGAGGTAAAGCTTCACGGGCTGATCAAAGAGGAAGAAACGGATAAAACAGAAGCTGCTGCGGATGCGCAGCAGATAAATCAGGTGATAACACAGGAACTTGCACAGCAGAAAAAAGAGCTGGATCTGCAGATTGCGGGAATGCAGGAGCTGATGGACGCACAGCTGAAAAATCTGCAGGATAGCATGGGTGTGCAGCTTTCCGGAGCAGATGAGAAACTTCTTGGTGTGGACAACAGGATTTCCGGCGTAGATGAGAAGCTACTGGGTGTAAGTGACAGACTTTCCGGCGTAGATGAGAAGCTTACGGACGTAGGCGACAGACTTTCCGGCGTAGATGAGAAGCTTACGGACGTAGGCGACAGATTTTCCGGCGTAGATGAGAAACTCACCGGTGTTGACGGAGCGGTAGAAAAGCTTCTGGCAGAAAATGCACAGAGTCTTGCAATGCTTAAGGAGTGGAATGAGCAGAAGCAGCAAGGAAGCCAGACAGAAACACTGGATACGGTCAGAGCAGTAGAGGATAAGCTGGAGCATCTTTCCGGTAATATTGCGGACAATGCTATCAGACAGCACAGTCTTTTGCAGGATATGGCAGTCAATACGGAAAATGCATTGCAGGATCTGACACGGACAACAGAAGATGCCCTCCAGAATCTGCAAAATAAGCTGGAACAGCAAAAACCGGCAGATAATGCAGAGCTGATCGAGGCGACAGGTCAGATCAAGGAAATGATCGTCAATATCCGATTATATTTGGATGATGTACAGAAGCATATCGAAGATTATGTGCACAAAGAAGATGTTAAGGTTTATCGTAATGTACAGGCTGTGTTGATGGAACAGCTCAGTAATAAAACAAGAGATCTGAATGATCATATGGATGCACTTGAAAAATCCGTACAAAAAAGTAAAGGAACAAAGCCTCTGCTCGTGTTTGCGATTCTGCTTTCCGCAGCGTCTCTTACGATCCAGATCCTGCAGATGCTGGGAATTTTGTAATGGCTAAAATAGATTTTAAACCGGGTAACATGCTTTATCCGCTGCCTGCAGTGCTTGTGACTGTGGCAGATAAACAGGGAAAAACCAATATTTTTACAGTTGCATGGGCAGGAACGGTCTGTACGAATCCGCCTATGGTAAGTATTTCTGTCAGAAAAGAGCGTTTTTCGCATGCTATGTTGCTTGAGACGGGAGAATTTGTTATTAATCTGACAACAGAAAAGCTGGTGTATGCAACTGATTATTGTGGTGTGAAGAGTGGCAGGGATGTTGATAAATGTAAAGAGCTGGGACTGCACCTGCTTCAGGGAAAGGAAGTGAAAGTACCACGTCTTGCGGAGAGCCCGGTCAATATTGAATGCCGTGTCACAGAGGTAAAGGAGCTTGGCTCGCATGATATGTTTCTTGCCGAGGTGGTAGCAGTCAGCGTGGATGATGCTTATATGGATGAGAAGAATTCTTTCCATCTGGATCAGGCGGATCCGATCGTCTATTCGCATGGCACGTATTATGCCATGGGAAAAGAACTGGGGCGTTTTGGGTACAGTGTGAGAAAAAAGTCTTGACGAAGCATGCGAAAATCAGTATGATGATGACAAGAACAAAATAAAGCACAAGATAACTGGTATAATAGAATAAACAGTAATTGCCACGAAGATGTAGCATCAGGAAAAATCCTGATGCTATTTTCTTTTTTCGGAGGAAGGAAACGCTTATGGATACAATCGATAAAAATATTTCCATTAATTTAAGAAAGATCCGGAAAGAACAGAACATGAGTCTGGATATGCTCTCGGAGCGGACGCTTGTCAGCAAGAGTATGCTCGGACAGATTGAAAGAGGAGAATCCAATCCGACAATCACGACAATTGCTAAAATATGCGAAGGGTTAAGGATTGGAATTGAAGATTTGCTTTACCGGGAAAAAGATCCGATCTCACTGGTTAAAAAAGATCAATGCCGCGTGACAAGAAGTGCCCAAAGCCGTTATGCGGTCAGGCTTGTTTTTCCGTTTGACAAAGAACGGAATTTTGAAATATACACGATCAGTATTGAAGCAGGAGCACAGATGCAGCTTCCTTCCCATGGAGCGCATACGACTGAATATATTACGGTTACACAGGGAACACTGATACTACGCCATGAAAATAAGGAGCTGAAGCTGGCGTGCGGAGACTCTGCATGTCTGTGTGCGGGTGGGGAATATACGTGGCAGAATATGGGAGACGGACAGGCGCAGATGAGCGTTGTTATGACGGTGTCCTGACTTTACAATTACATAAATAACTGATAAAATGGATCTGTTATGAAAATCACGAAATACTACAGGCATGTGAAAACCACATATTGGAAGACGGCTTTTCTGATTGCATTAGCAGGTCTTTTTTTGTTGCCCTCTTATACAAAAATAGAAAAGACGGGAAATAATGTATATGAGATTACCTTGAATGGGGAACAGGTTGGAACTGTTTCCGATACAAAAGATGCAGATTCTCTTTTGTGGCAGGCGAGAAAAGAAATCGCAAAGGAGGAAGACGTACTGTTTCTGGCAGATGCAGAGCTTTCCGTGACAGGACGTGAGGCATATTTTGCACAGTTTACCGGAGAGGATGAGATCATTGCCAATATGAAAGAGGTGCTGACAGCATCTCAGATCAGCACGATCCGGCCGGCATTTACGATCAAGATCAATCAGCTTATGATCAATCTTTCCAGCGTACAGGAGGTTTCGGAAGCACTGCAGGCTGCACTTGACCAGTATCAGGAAGGGAAGCAGTTTGTCGCACAGCTCGGGCCGGATCAGACAAGAGAACTGAACGTGCTGACAGTTGAGGCAAAGAGTGCGGAAGAGAAGAAGGAAGAAGAAAAAGAAGAACAGGACAGGCCATTGGTAGCAGGCTGTACAAGGGCACTTGCCGATATGGTAAAAGATACACAGGCTGCAAAGGAACTGACCTTTGACGATTTTGACTATGGGTTGACACGGCTTTCCTATGCGGATAATGTGGAGATCGTAGAATCTTATCTTCCTGCAGATCAGATCCAGTCGTTGTCCGATGCAAAAGATCTTCTGACAAAAGAGCAGGATCAGCAGCAGATCTATGAGGTACAGCAGGGAGATACCCTTTCCGAGATCGCGATCAACTGTGACATTCCGCTGGATAAGATAATTGAGCTCAATGACAGTCTGGAGGACGAAAATTCCATGATACGTGTCGGAGAAGAATTGGTCGTTACTTCACCGGAGCCGGCACTTTCCATTGACAGGCAGGAAGAAGTCTATTACGAAGAAGATTATGAAGCAGATATCCAGTATGTTTACAATGATGACTGGTATACAACGGATACACAGATCCTGCAGCAGCCATCAGCCGGACATCGTAAGGTGGCAGCACTGAAGTCCTATCATAACAAAAAGGAAACAGAGACGGAAATACTGAAAGAAGAAGTTACGGTTGCTGCAGTTCCGAAGATCATTGAAAAAGGAACGAAGATTCCTCCGACGTATATCAAACCAATCTCCGGAGGGCGTCTGTCTTCACAGTTTGGAAGAAGAAAAGCCCCGACAAAGGGTGCATCTACCTATCATAAGGGAGTCGACTGGGCGACACCGGTTGGTACCAAGGTTGTGGCATCCAGCGCGGGAACGGTTGCCAGGGCAGGCTGGGGTAGCGGCTATGGTTACGTTGTTTATATCAATCATGCGGACGGAAGACAGACAAGATACGGGCATTTAAGCAAGGTGCTTGTACGTGTGGGAGATCAGGTCTCGCAAGGACAGAAGATTGCTCTTTCCGGAAATACCGGAAGAAGTACAGGAGCACATCTGCATTTTGAAATACTGATCGGTGGTGCTCAGGTAAATCCACTGCAGTATTTGAATTGATAAGAACGGTCGGATAGCAGCAAATACTCAATATAATCCAATATAAGGAAGCGAATGCAATGGATTTACTGAATTTTGAGGATAGAAATGCGTAAATCTGTATCAAAATAGACAATTTACAAAACTATCTGTTGTGTTATATAATTAGTAGATAAACAGGATACACTAAATTTGAGGTGTGACATGGAACAATATGTGATTAAAGGTGGAAATCCGCTGGTTGGTGAGGTGGAGATCGGCGGTGCGAAAAATGCAGCACTTGCCATCCTGGCAGCAGCAACTATGACGGATGAGACCGTTACGATAGAAAATTTACCGGATGTCAGAGATACAAATGTGTTGATGCAGGCAATGGAAGAGATTGGTGTGCATATTGACAGGATTGACAGGCATACCGTTAAGATCAATGCAGGCAGTATCAATGATCTGGTTGTAGACAATGAATATATTAAAAAGATCAGAGCTTCTTATTATTTATTGGGGGCTTTGCTTGGCAAATATAAAAAGGCAGAGGTGGCACTTCCGGGTGGATGCAACATCGGCAGCAGACCGATTGACCAGCATTTGAAGGGATTCCGTGCACTTGGTGCCAAGGCAGATATTTCGCATGGTCATATCTGTGTGGAGACAGACAGGCTTGTCGGCAATCATATTTATATGGACGTGGTCACGGTAGGTGCTACCATTAATATCATTATGGCAGCAGCACTTGCAGAAGGGCAGACGATCATTGAGAATGCAGCGAAGGAGCCGCACGTAGTAGATGTGGCAAACTTTTTAAACAGCATGGGAGCTAATATTAAGGGCGCAGGAACGGATGTAATCCGTATCCGCGGTGTGGAAAAGCTTCATAAAACAGAATACTCCGTTATTCCGGATCAGATCGAAGCCGGTACATTCATGTTTGCAGCAGCAGCCACAAAGGGTGATGTGACAGTCAAGAATGTCATTCCAAAGCATCTGGAGTCCATCAGTGCAAAGCTGATCGAGATTGGCTGTGAGATCAAAGAGTCTGACGATGCAGTCCGTGTGGTATCTTCCAAGCCACTGACCCATACACATGTCAAGACACTTGCCTATCCGGGCTTCCCGACCGATATGCAGCCACAGATTGCTGTGACGCTGGCACTTTCAGAAGGAACCAGCATTGTAACGGAAAGCATTTTTGAAAATCGTTTCCGCTATGTGGACGAGCTGACAAAGATGGGAGCTAATATTAAGGTAGAAGGCAATACAGCCATTATTGAGGGCGTTAAGAAATATACGGGAGCCCATATTGATGCACCGGATCTCCGTGCAGGCGCGGCGCTTGTGATCGCCGGTCTTGCGGCAGAGGGCATCACGGTTGTCGATGATATCCTGTATATTGAGCGCGGATATGAAGATTTTGATGTCAAGCTCAGAGGCTTAGGAGCTCAGATTGAAAAAGCGGCAGATGAAAAAGAAGTCCAGAAGCTGAAATTGAAAATTGGATAAAGAAAAGAAATGGGACGTTCCGAGGAACGTCCCTATTGTTTTATATAAGTGAAATTACAGCAGCCGTTCGATAGCAATATCTTTCTGCTTGGAAAGGTCGACAAAGGTATCTCCGCACTTGATCATAGGGCGGGAGAACTGCTGCGGATTGATGAAAACAACGTCACCTTCCTGCCCATTCGTTAAACGGACACGCTGCCCAATGTAGGTGAGAACAACATTTTTCAGGAAGCAGAGAATGTATTCGGATTCATATTTCTGCAGCCCTTCTTTTTCAAAGATATCAATGACGGTAAAGGGGCAGAGCGGTCCGCGGTACACACGCGCAGCTGTCATAGCATCATAGACATCTGCAATGCTGACGATCTTGGCGAATTTGTCGATGCGGTTTCCGGTCAGACCGAAAGGATATCCACTGCCATCACAACGCTCGTGGTGCATAAGGGCGGCATTTTTGATGTGATCGTTGACAGGCTGGTTCTGCAGGATTTTGTAGCCCTCGATCGTATGCGTTTTGATCACGTCGTATTCCTCATTGGTCAGACGATCCGGTTTTTTGATGATCGAATCGGGAATGCAGAGCTTGCCGATATCGTGAAACAGACCACAAAGTGTCGCAAGCTCAATATCTTCCTGCGAAAAATGCAGCCAGCCGGCAAAAACATTACAGATCAGGGCAACATTCAGACAATGCGCGTAGGTAAGATCATCGTAAGCACGCATATTGTGGAGCATGTTAAAGAAATTAACATTTTCGCCGTCTGCCTGTAAGAGCTTCAGCGTATCATCTAGCATGGCTGAAACATCAATCGGAGCGCCTTTTTCCACGATATCATTGATCTGATCCTTGAAATCGACGATCGTTGTGTCGAAAGTTTCCTTAAATTTATGGAACTCCGGGCTTGCCTGAATACGTGCAGAATAAGGATCGGATATAGTTGGCTCCTGTACCTCGTTTTCCATAATGCGGATGCTCGGAACAGAATAAAATTCAAGCCGGGTAATGATCTTATCGGTCAACACAGTGCCCTTTGAGACAATTAACTGATTGCTGTAAGAATAGACATCTTCTCCAGTGACCATGCCCGGTATTAAATTGGCTATAAAAGTTCTTTTCATCCTGTCAGCCCTCGATCATAAACAATTAAAATTAGTTAAATTATACGGTTTGCAGGTTTATCTGTCAATTCATGGGTGGAAAAGAAAATAGAAGAGGACTGTTTTATTTTTGCATTAAAAATCACCATGTATACACTACAAAATTTAACCTGTATGTGGTAGACTTAACACAAACAAAGCAGGCAGGAGAACGAAAGTGAATGCAGTAGAAAATTACGGAATGCGCTATTTGGAAACAAAGGATCTGGATCAATATAATGCACTGCTCCGTTATACCTTTCAGGTAACGGAGGACGAGCTGACGGCGACAGGCTGGAAGGACGAGGAGATCAAGCAGTCAAAGTTCCCGGTACTGGAGCGGGCAGATGTACTGGGCTGTTTTGATGGGGATTCCCTGATCTCGCAGTTTGCGGTCTATCCGCTGAAAATGAATATTTACGGAGAGGTTTTTCAGGTAGGGTTTGTAACGAGCGTCTGTACCTATCCGGAATACACCGGACAGGGTATTATGAAGAAGCTGATGTTTGAAAGCCTTTCTCATATGAAGAAACAGGGACGGTCGTTTGCCCTTCTCTATCCGTATTCGATCCCTTTGTATCATCATCTGGGTTGGGAGATCATTTCTAACAAGATATCCTTTAATATCAAAGATCGGCAGATCCCGACCAAGGTAAAGGCGCCGGGCTATGTACGCCGTGTGGACTGGGAGAGCACGGATTTCCATGAACTGCATTCCCATTTTGCGTCGATCACACATGGCTGTCTGTTCCGGAATGCGCTTGCATGGGAAGAATACTGGCGCTGGGATGAGGATGATACCAATGTCGCGGTTTATTATAATACGAAGGACAAGCCTTGTGGTTTTATGGTATATCTGATCAAAAATGATATCATGCATATCAAGGAAATGATCTATTTAAACAGAGAAGCGAAGAAGGGACTCTGGGAGTATATCCATGCACACGATTCCATGATCGATGAGGTACATGGCAATACCTATTTCAGTGAACCGATCGCTTTTGAAATGGATGACGGTGATATTAAGGAAACAATCCGCCCCTATGCCATGGGACGGCTGATCGACATTGAAGGTTTTCTGGAAGATTATCCATGTGATCCGGATGGCGGTACTTTATATATGGAGCTGGAGATCGAGGATAAGCTTCTACCATGGAATAACCGTTCCTTCAGGCTCTGCTTCTCGGAAGGTGCCTGTCATCTGACGCAGGAAGAACCGGAATATAAGCTAAGTATGGAGATCGGAACGCTGACAACACTTCTTTTGGGCTATAAGACCGCAGAGCGTCTGTATGCACTGGAGCGTATCGAGGGAAAGCCGGAAGCGGTAGACCGCCTCGATGATGTCCTTTTTCATAAAATACCATATATTTCAGACTACATATAGCAGGGAAGAAAACCGGGTACATACGAAGTATGTATTTAGTTGCAAACGAGTAGAAGATGATAAAAATTCCACTTGACGGCGCCTGTATTCTGCCGTATAGTAGCTATAGCAATGTAGTTACGTAGAACTTCATATTGGTAAATTTCTCTTATTCAGAGTGGTGGAGGTACAGAGGACCTGTGAAGCCACGGCAACCCCCTATCGGGAAGGTGCCAACCTGAGCGAGCTATCGAACAATAAGAGGACTTCTATGTTTATTGGTCCGCTTGTTTCAAGCGGACTTTTCTAATGTCAAAGGAGGACAAAATGGACAAACGTTTATTTACTTCAGAATCTGTTACAGAAGGACATCCTGACAAAGTCTGCGATGCCATTTCCGATGCCATTCTGGATGCATGCATGGAGCAGGATCCGATGAGCCGTGTGGCATGTGAAACATGCTGCTGTACAGGTTTTGTACTGGTAACAGGTGAGATCACAACAAAGGCACATCTGGATGTACAGAAGATCGTACGCGAAACAGTAGATGAGATCGGTTATAACCGCGGTAAGATCGGTTTTGATGCAGATACCTGCGCAGTTATGGTAGCACTGGATCAGCAGTCTGCTGATATCGCGATGGGTGTTGACAAGGCACTCGAAGCTAAGGAAAACAAAATGTCTGACGAGGAGCTGGAAGCTATCGGTGCAGGCGATCAGGGTATGATGTTCGGTTATGCAACAAATGAAACAGAAGAATATATGCCATACCCGATCAGTCTGGCACACAAACTGGCACGTCAGCTTACAAAGGTTCGTAAGGATGGTACACTGCCTTACCTCCGCCCGGATGGCAAGAGCCAGGTTTCTGTAGAATATGATGAAAACGGAAAGCCGCTCCGCCTGGAAGCAGTTGTACTTTCCACACAGCATGACCCGGACGTATCGCAGGAACGGATCCATGAGGATGTCAAAAAATATGTATTTGATCCGATCCTGCCAAAGGAGCTTCTGGACGCAGATACCAAGTATTTCATTAACCCGACAGGTCGTTTCGTCATCGGCGGACCTCACGGTGATGCAGGACTGACAGGTCGTAAGATCATCGTAGATACTTACGGCGGATATGCAAGACACGGCGGCGGCGCATTCTCCGGTAAGGACTGCACAAAGGTTGACAGAAGTGCAGCATATGCAGCAAGATATGCAGCGAAGAATATCGTGGCAGCAGGTCTGGCAGAAAAATGCGAGATCCAGCTTTCTTATGCGATCGGTGTTGCACAGCCGACTTCCGTAATGGTTGATACATTCGGAACAGGCAGGCTTTCCGATGAGAAGCTTGTAGAGATCATCCGTGAGAATTTTGATCTCAGACCTGCCGGTATCATCAAGATGCTCGACCTGAGACGCCCGATCTACAAGCAGACAGCAGCTTACGGACACTTTGGCAGAGACGATCTGGATCTGCCTTGGGAGAAGCTGGACAAGGTAGATGCGCTGAAAGCATACTTGTAGAATGCGACTTTGCGCATGTGAGTATAAATTATTACTACTATATAAAAAGGTGGAAGCAATTTCGGTTGCTTCCATCTTTTTTACTGTACAGGAAAAGCAAGCTTGCAAAGATGCGCACCTTTATTATTTTTATTGTTTGAAAACGCCGGAACGTGTATACTAATGAATAATAGCACTTTGTTTTACAGCCGGTGCAGAAAAGGGTCACATATATATATATATATTGGATATCTGACCGGTTACTATAGAATAAAAGACAAATCGTGAGGAAATTATGGCATTTACGCATTTACATGTCCATACAGAGTACAGTCTGCTGGATGGTTCCAATAAAATTAAAGAGTGTGTGAAACGGGTAAAAGAGCTGGGCATGGATTCAGTGGCGATCACCGATCATGGTGTTATGTACGGTGTGATCGATTTTTACAGAGCTGCAAGAGCGGAAGGCATCAAACCGATCCTGGGCTGTGAGGTGTATGTGGCACCCAACTCCCGCTTTGATAAAGAGCTGACAGGCGGAGAAGAAAGATACCATCATCTTGTTTTGTTAGCCGAGAACAACCAGGGCTATGCCAACCTGATGAAGATCGTAAGCCGCGGCTTCACAGAAGGCTATTACTATAAGCCACGTGTTGATATGGAAGTACTGCGTGAGTTTCATGAGGGTATTATTGCCCTGTCAGCCTGTCTGGCGGGCGAAGTGCCGCGATACATAGAAAAGGGTATGATCGAAGAGGCAAAGCAGGCGGCACTGAAATATCAGGACTGTTTCGGAAAGGGCAACTATTTTCTGGAGCTGCAGGATCATGGCATTCCAATGCAGCAGACTGTCAATGCGGCGCTTCTCTCCATGAGCAGAGAGCTTGATATTCCCCTTGTGGCAACGAACGATGTGCATTATACACGGGCGGAAGATGCACAGGCGCATGATATCCTGCTCTGCATCCAGACCGGCAAAGTCGTAACGGATGAAAACCGCATGCGTTATGAAGGCGGACAGTATTTTATCAAGAGTGAAGAGCAGATGAAAGAGCTGTTCCCTTATGCATTGGAGGCTTTGGAAAACACACATAAGATCGCGGAGCGTTGTAATGTCGAAATAGAATTTGGCGTAACAAAGCTGCCAAAATTTGAAGTGCCGCAGGGCTATGATTCCTGGACATACTTAAATAAATTGTGCATGGACGGTCTGAAGGAACGTTATCCGGATGATGATGGGACATTAAAGGAACGTCTGGACTATGAGCTGTCTACAATCCGGAGAATGGGATATGTGGATTATTTCCTGATCGTATGGGATTTTATCAACTATGCAAAAGAAAACGGAATCCCTGTAGGACCGGGACGAGGTTCCGCCGCGGGGGCGATCGTTTCTTACTGTCTGAAGATCACAGACATTGATCCGATCCGCTATAACCTGCTTTTTGAACGATTCCTGAATCCGGAGCGTGTGTCCATGCCCGATATCGATATTGATTTCTGCTATGAAAGAAGGCAGGAGGTCATCGATTATGTACGGCGCAAATACGGAGCAGACAAGGTGGTGCAGATCGTTACCTTTGGTACGATGGCTGCAAAGGGTGTGATCCGTGATGTGGCACGTGTGCTGGATCTGCCGTACAGCTTTGGCGATACGCTTGCCAAGATGATTCCGAACGAACTGAATATTACCCTGCAGAAAGCATTGGATATGAATCCGGAGCTCCGCAGCAGATATGATACAGAGGAACAGGTGAAAAATCTGCTGGACATGTGTATGAAGCTGGAAGGTTTACCGAGGCATACTTCCATGCATGCGGCAGGTGTCGTAATCTGCCAGAAACCGGCGGAGGAATTTGTACCGCTTTCCAGAGGATCGGATGGTTCCATCACAACGCAGTTCACGATGACAACGATCGAAGAACTCGGACTTTTAAAGATGGATTTTCTGGGACTGCGGACACTGACGGTCATCAAAGATGCAGTTGATCTTGTCAGACAGGATACGGGAAAAGAGTTATCCATGGGTAACATTGACTACAATGATCCCAAGGTGCTTGATTTTATCGGAACGGGAAAGACGGATGGCGTGTTCCAGCTGGAAAGCGGGGGAATGAAGAACTTCATGAAGGAGCTCCGGCCGCAGAGTCTGGAAGATATCATTGCCGGTATTTCGCTGTATCGTCCGGGACCGATGGATTTTATCCCGCGTTATATCAAGGGTAAAAACAATCCGGAATCCATTACGTATGAAACACCACTCTTAGAGCCTATCCTGTCGCCGACCTACGGCTGTATCGTCTATCAGGAGCAGGTTATGCAGATCGTGCGGGAGCTTGGTGGATATACGCTGGGACGAAGCGATCTGGTCAGACGTGCCATGAGTAAGAAAAAACAGGCAGTCATGGAGAAAGAAAAGGCTAACTTTGTATACGGTAACCCGGAGGAAGGCGTTCCGGGCTGTATCAGCCGTGGGATCAGTGAAGCGGTGGCAGATCACATTTATGAAGAAATGATGGATTTTGCCAAGTATGCGTTTAACAAGTCGCATGCAGCGTGCTATGCGGTTGTTTCTTACCAGACAGCCTTTTTGAAATATTATTATCCGCTGGAATTTATGGCAGCGCTTATGACGTCAGTTATAGACAACTCAGCAAAGGTAACGGAATATATCATGAGCTGCAGAAGCATGGGGATCGAAATACTGCCACCGGATGTGAATTACAGTCTGGCAGGCTTCTCTGTGCAGGACGGCAAGATTCGTTTTGCCCTGACTGCGTTAAAGAGCGTGGGCAGACCGGTTATCGAAGGCATTGTTGCGGAGCGGGCAGCAAACGGTAACTATAAAACGTTGGAAGATTTTATTACAAGAACGAGTGAGCTTGACATCAATAAGCGCGTGATCGAAAATCTGATCAAGGCAGGTGCTTTTGATTCCCTGCCGGGCACCAGAAAACAGAAGATGTTTGTATATGCCGGACTGGTAGACCGGCTTGTAAAGGATAAAAAGAATAATCTTGTCGGACAGATGAGCCTGTTTGATCTGGTTGGAGAAGAAGAGAAAAGCGATTTCCACACGCCGCTTCCGGACGTAGGAGAATTTGACAGGCAGGAGCTTCTGGCGTATGAAAAAGAAGTGGTCGGTTTTTATATCAGTGGGCATCCGCTGGAAGAGTATAAAACATTTCTGGAACGCAGGATCACAGCAAAAACGTCTGATTTTTACAGGGATGAAGAGACTGGTGAGCCAAAGGTAACTGACGGAAAAGAGGTCGTGATCGGTGGTATCTTAACGGATAAAAAGATCAAATATACAAAGAATAATAAGATCATGGCGTTTTTGACGATCGAAGATCTGTATGGCAGCATTGAGGTGGTCATTTTTCCACGGGATTATGAGAGAAATCAGAGCCGTCTGGAGGTGGACGGAAAGATTTTTGTACAGGGGCGTGTACAACTGGAGGATGAAAAGGATGGCAAGCTGATCGGTTCCGTGATCAGCAGGTTTGATGAAATGCCGCGCCGGTTGGCGATCGGTTTTGCGGATAAAGACAGCTATCTGAAGCAGGCAGATCAACTGACAGAGCTTTTAAAAGGCTCGGAAGGAAAGGATTCTGTGCTGATCGTCTGCAAGAAGGAGCGCGTGCAGAAACTTCTGCCACCGAACCAGAACGTTCATATAGAAGAAACACTTCTTGAAAGATTAAGTGCAGCGTTCGGAAAAGACAATATAAAGGTTTTATAACAGAAATATTGCAATAGTAACAAAAAAATAATACAATAATAGTGCAAAACAGACAGGAGGATAAGCAAGTGGCAAATGAAATCAAAACAATTGGTGTTCTGACAAGCGGTGGCGATGCACCGGGCATGAATGCAGCTATCCGTGCGGTGGTCCGTAAGGCGATTGCCAACGGTGTCAATGTCAAGGGCATCAAAAAAGGCTATCAGGGACTGTTAAATGAAGAGATTATAGATATGCAGAAAAAGGACGTATCCGATACGATCCAGCGGGGTGGAACAATACTTGGAACAGCCAGATGTACGGAGTTCCGGACTCCGGAAGGACAGCAGAAGGGTGCTGAGATCTGCCGCAAGCATGGAATTGACGGTATTGTTGTGATCGGTGGTGACGGTTCTTACCGCGGTGCGCAGGCTCTTTCTAAACAGGGCATCAATACGATCGGTCTGCCGGGAACGATCGATCTGGATATTGCATGTACGGATTATACGATCGGATTTGATACAGCGATCAACACAGCAATGGAAGCGATCGATAAGGTAAGAGATACTTCCTCTTCTCACGAGCGTTGCAGTATCATTGAGGTTATGGGTAGAAACGCCGGTTATATCGCACTCTGGTGTGGTGTTGCCAATGGCGCGGAGGATATTCTGCTGCCTGAGAAATACGATTATAACGAGCAGAATATCATCAACAATATCATTAACAACCGTAAGCATGGTAAAACGCATCACATTATCATCAATGCGGAAGGCATCGGGCACTCTACATCCATGGCAAGACGGATCGAAGCCGCAACCGGTATTGAAACAAGAGCAACGATCTTAGGTTACATGCAGCGTGGCGGTAATCCGACCTGTAAGGATCGTTTCTATGCATCTATCATGGGTGCTTATGCAGCAGACATTCTCTGCGAAGGAAAGACAAACAGAGTTGTCGGTCATCAGGGCGGTAAATTCGTAGATTTTGACATCGATGAAGCACTCGCTATGCAAAAGGATATTGACGACTACGAATACAGCGTTAGTAGAATATTGTCGATGTGACGTATGTTCAGAGCCGTGCGAATTTATATAAAACATGTGGGGCATATTTATATGCCGCCACATGTTTTTATAAATTCATGCGGCGAGAGCCGCGACAAGAGCAAATGGAAAGCCGCAAAGCGGCGAATTTGCGAATGGCGGTGAGGCTCTGAACATACGAGTAAGAAGCCGCGACAAGAGCAAATGGGAAGCCGGGAAGGAATATTATGATCACGTCATCATCTAATAGTAAGATCAAACATGTCTGCCAGCTGGTCACAAAAGCAAAAGCGCGCCGCACGGAGCAGCTTTTCGTGGTAGAAGGGATCCGGATGGCAAAGGAAGCGCCAAAGGAGCTGTTAAAGGAGGTCTATGTATCGACCTCCTTTTTGCAAAAAAAAGAACAAAGTAAGCTGCTGGAAACTCTTTCCGTACCTTATGAGGAAGTCAGCGATGACATATTTGCAAAAATGAGTGATACCGTAACGCCGCAGGGTGTGTTATGTGTCCTCAGGCAGCCATCCTATGATCTGGACGAGCTGCTTGGCAGAGACGGTACATTTCTGGTGCTGGAGGATATCCAGGATCCGGGCAATCTGGGCACGATGCTGCGGACGGGAGAAGGCGCAGGCATTACAGCCGTCATCATGAGCAAAAAGACAGCAGACCTGTTCAATCCCAAGACAATTCGATCCACAATGGGATCTGTTTACAGAGTTCCGTTTTGTTATGTAGAGGATCTGAAAGCGGTGATAGAGAAAATGCACGCTGCCGGTATACAGACCTATGCAGCGCATCTGCAGGGGAAAAACAGCTATACACAGGAGTGCTACAGTGCAAAAACAGCGTTTCTGATCGGGAATGAAGGGAATGGACTTTCCGATGAGATCGCGGCACTTGCTATGTGTAAGATAAGGATTCCGATGGAAGGGCAGGTGGAATCATTAAATGCGGCTGTTTCAGCAGCGATTTTAATGTATGAGGCAAAGAGACAGAACAACTAGAAACTGATATTGAACAGGTATTTACCGGATGTAACGCAGAGCGGTACAGGAAAAAGAAACCGGTGGAAAAGGAGCGGGAAAATGAAGATAGGATTTATCGGACTTGGAAACATGGCAACTGCCATGATCGGCGGAATGATCAAACAGGAGATCGTGAGTGCAAAGGATATACTCGGGTCAGCAAGAACAGAGCAAACTGTGAAGAAAGCAGAGGATGCATTCGGGATCACCGGCTGCAAGGATAATGCAGAAGTAGCCGGGCAGGCTGATATCCTGTTTCTGGCAGTCAAACCGCAGATGTATCCGGACGTGATCGGGCACATTAAGGACGCCGTGAAGCCGGAGACGATCGTCGTTTCTATTGCGCCAGGCAAAACGATCGCGTGGCTGACAGAGCTGTTTGGAAAAGAAGTCAAACTTGTCAGATGTATGCCAAACACACCGGCGCTTGTCGGAGAAGGCTGCACAGGTGTCTGCAAGGCGGAAAACGTAACGGATGCGGAAATGGAGCAGGTGCTTTCCCTACTGAACAGCTTTGGCAAAGCATATAGCGTTCCGGAAAAACTGATGGATACAGTTGTTGGAGTTAGCGGAAGCTCACCGGCATATGTATTTATGTTTATAGAAGCAATGGCTGATGCGGCTGTCATGGATGGTATGCCAAGGACGCAGGCATATGAATTTGCAGCACAGTCTGTGCTCGGAAGTGCGAAAATGGTACTCGAAACAGGTATGCATCCGGGAGTATTAAAGGATATGGTATGTTCTCCAGCGGGAACAACGATCGAAGCCGTCAGAGTGCTGGAAAAATCAGGATTCCGCAGTGCTGTTATCGAAGCGCAGAAGGCCTGTGTGGAGAAGGCAAAAGGCGTCTGAAACTCCGAAATTTGACAAAGTGTGAAGAATCTGTTATAGTCTTTCATGTAAGATTTAACATTTTTGTAACAAATGAAACAGAAATGTAACGTAGTCTTATAAAAAAGTTAAGAAATAAACCTGTGCGTTTAAAGTTTACATGGGAGGCTTTATGTTTAGTAAAAAAGAAATTCTGAAAAGAAGTCTGGCAGGTCTTATGACAGCGGCCATCGTACTGACAGGTGTTCAGACACCGGTGCAGGCAGACAACTTACAGGATGAGGTAACACTTCATGCAGGTGCCACAGCAGTTATGAACGGTGCCTATACAGAAGAAACGGAACAGAAGACGGACAATGCGGATCTGCAGGCAGGTGCAGCGCTGTATCTGGAAAAAGACGGAGAAGAACTGGCGGAAGCTGTGACGGAAGTGGATGCCGGCGCAATCGTAGAAGAAGCGGCAGAAGCGGAAAAAGCTTCTGATGTGGTTATGGCAAATGTCAGCGATGCAGTTAATGTCAGAGTAGAGCCGAGTGAGGAAGCAGAAGTAGCAGGTAAGCTGTATAAGAACTGCGGCGGTACGATTCTGGAGCAGGCAGATGGCTGGACGAAGCTTACAAGCGGAGAGCTGACAGGCTGGACAAAGGACGAGTTCCTTTTGTTCGGTGATGAAGCAGAAGCAATGCAACAGGAAGTTGGTTCCCTGAAGGCAACTGTTAAAACAGATGCACTTCGTGTCAGAAAAGAAGCAAGTGAAGATGCGGGAATTTATACCGTGCTTGCACTCGGAGAATCAGTTACAGCAGTAGAAGAAGCGGATGGCTGGGTAACGGTTCAGGTAGATGAAGATACACAGGGCTATGTCAGCGCAGATTATGTGGATGTGGCTTTTACGGTAGAAACAGGAAAGACAACCGAACAGATTGAAGCGGAAAAGAAAGAAGAAGAAAAAAAGAAGCTGAGTGAAAACCGTGGTGCAGTCAGCTGTGAGACATCCGATGTGACTTTGCTGGCAGCACTGATCCAGTGTGAAGCGGGCAGAGAGTCCTACGAAGGAAAGCTGGCAGTCGGTGCGGTTGTTATGAACCGTGTCAGAAGCGGTTCTTATCCCGGCTCCATAAGCGGTGTTATCAATGCGCCATCACAGTTTCCACCGGCAACGAATGGTAAGGTGGCAGCAGTGATCGCAAACGGACCGAGTGCTTCCTGCGTGGAGGCAGCACAGGCAGCGATCGACGGTGCAACCAATGTGGGCGGTGCAACACACTTCAGGGCAGCCAGCAGTGGTCAGGCCGGTGTTGTGATCGGTAATCATGTATTTTGGTAAAATGCATGACAAAATAATAAATGAAAGAATAAGCTGTTATTTCAGGGAAATTTTTCTCTGGGATAGCAGCTTTTTATGTTATGGCGATGAGGAAAATGCAAGCATTTATGCGGTGCATTTGACCATCTTTGAAATTTATAGACAGAATAAAAGTGCTATGGCAAAATAACGGTATGGAAATGAAAACAATTTTGGAAAGATGCAAAATGAGAAACGTAACAGGAGCAGAGGAGCAATGAGCGGACATAAGAGAATAATAGAAACAGCTGCTGTCCTGCTTGCGACAGTACTGGTATTTAGCAGAGGCTATGCAGAACAGAGGTTCCAAAAACAGATGGAAGCGCTGTTGGAGGAATATGAAACAGGGGAAGCACAGACAGATAACCTGCAGCTTACCAATCTGCGTGTAAACTATATACCGGATCCGGTCGGGATCGATATACAGGATATCACGTTTTCCTGGGAACTGGCATATCAGGAGCCGCCTGTCAGGCGGGAGCTGCAGGCAGAACGAAACGGACAGAAGGAACATGTAGCAGAGGACAACCAGACAGAACAGGCAGCAGAGGACAACCAGCTGGCCTACCGGATCACAGTGACGGATGAAGCGGGAAAAACTGTGTGGAACAGCGGAATCATAAAAGGCGGACAGACAACACAGATAAGCTATACAGGGGAAAAACTGCAGGATCTGACTGCATATACCTATACAGTCACAAGCTTTACGGAAAAGGGATGCCTGCAGGGAAGAGGCAGCTTTGAAACTGCCTGCCTGAATACAGCACCGTTTGCCGGAGCAGAGTTTATTACCATGCAGGAGACAGAAGAGGTTTATGAGGATGGACAGCCTGTTTTCTGTAAAAGATTTTCCTTACAGGAAAAGCCTGTAAAGGCGATCCTGCTTTCTTCTGCATTAGGTATTTATGATGTTTACATCAATGGCAGCAGAGTCGGGGACTGTGAGTGGAAACCGGGCTGGACAGATTACAGTAAGACACTGCTTTACCAGATGTATGATGTCAGTGATCTGCTTTTGGAAGGACAGGAAAACGGAATTGCCGTGATGCTTGGAACAGGCTGGTGGTGTGGCAGGAACGGATTTGGTATTTATGATTATCACAGACCGGCATTTATAGGAAAGCTGCTGCTGACTTATGCGGACGGCAGCAGTGAGATACTGGCAACTGACGATACTTGGGAGTATGTGAAAGATACCCGTGTGCAGGCAGCGGATTTCTTCAACGGTGAGACAGTTGATTACAGCAAACCTGACACGGCAGAACTCTCTCTGCATAGAATGGGAGAAGCAAAGCAGGCAGAGATCAGCCATGACTTTTCGGGGAGCTTTTACAGCTCCTGCGGGATCAAGGTTACCAAAAAAGAAGAATTAACGCAGACCATGCAGCGGGGCTGGATCTATGAAACGATAAAAGACAACGGAACAACTTATGGAGAAGCAGAGCGCATACAGGAATGGGGACAGGAACCGGAAGACGGCATATTCCTGAAAAGCGGTCAGACACTTGTTGTAGATCTGGGACAAAATCTGGCGGGCAGTCCGTCTGTTACTTTCAGCAGCAATGCAGAAGGTAAGCTTACGCTTACTTTTGGGGAAATGTGTAACGAAACAGGAGATGCAGAGCGCGGCGAAGATGGTGCTGCAGGAACCGTTTACCGGGTAAATTACAGATCTGCGCAGACACAGGTACAGATCGCGATGCAGGACAGGCAGAAGGAAACCTATATATCGACATTTTTCTATACCGGATTCAGGTACCTTTCGATCACGACAACAGCAGATGTCACACTTTCCCATATACAGGGGATCAGTGTGGGGCTTGACAGCCCGGAGACAGGCAGCTTTATCTGCGATAATGAAAAGCTGCAGAGGCTGTATGAAAATACCAAGTGGAGCCAGCGGAACAATTTTGCATGGATCGCTTCGGACTGTCCGCAGCGTGATGAACGGCTCGGCTGGACAGGAGATCTGGCGGTCTACAGCCGGACCTCACTTTATCAGCAGGATCTCTATGCTTTCTATGCAAAGTGGAGCAGGGATCTCTTAGATGCCCAGAAGGAAGACGGGGCTTATACGGATACAGTACCTTATACAGTAACGACGGGAAGCGGCAATGCGGGATGGGCAGATGCAGGTATATTTGTGCCATATTATGTATATGAGAAATATGGTGACAAGAAGTTACTTGCAGCTACCTATTCCTCGATGCAGGCGTATATGGACTATCTGCAAAAGAAAAGTGATTTCGCCGGTGGACAGATCGGTGCGGAAGCAACCTTTGGGGACTGGCTGGGATTACAAGTGTCAGATGCAACTTTTTTATCCGCACTCTGGTACGGTGCAGATGCTTATTGCATGGAAAAGACGGCGGCAGTTTTGCAGAAACAGACGGATGTTGGAAAGTATCAAAAGCTCCATAAGAAGATCCAAAATTACATATACCGGACTTATGAGATCGCAGAGCGACTGGAGCGGACAGCGGAGAAAGACTTTTCCCAGACAGAGCTTTGTATGCTGCTGCAATATGATCTCCTGCAGGAAAATGACCGGGAAAAGGCGCAGCAGATGCTTCTTGCATCTGTAGAAAAAAATGAGTACCGTCTGGTAACGGGCTTTGTCGGAACGGGACTGATCCTGCGGTCATTGACAGATGCAGGGGGAGCACAGTCTGCTTACAGACTGCTTTTGTCGGAAAAAAATCCATCCTGGCTGTACAGTGTGGATCAGGGAGCGACGACGATCTGGGAGCGGCCGGATTCCTACACAGAAGAAAGTGGATTTTCCAAAGACGAGATGAACTCGTTTGATCATTATAACAATGGCTGCGCCATGCAGTGGATCTATGAATCCATACTGGGCATCAGAGTGGATCTGGCAGGGGAACAGCCGATCACGATCGCGCCGGTTCTGCCGGATGAAACGGTTGCACTGACAGAGGCGGCAGGCAGCTATCACAGTATTTACGGAGAGATTAAAGTAGGCTGGAAAATGAATGACCGGAATATTCGCAAAGAAGTCAATAAATCAGTGGATATTCGCAAAAAGGATAATTCCGGGAATGGAGAAACGGTTACAGAGGCAGAGTTTACGATTGAGATCCCTGCTGGGCAGACCGTACTTGTCACGCTTCCGATCGTGGGATTTGAATCCCGTAAACTTCCGGGTGGTATCTGGAAGTTTGCAGGTGTTTTGGAACAGTAAGCTTGCGGGATATGCATTTTGCAGGTATAATGAGCGCAAAAGAAAGGAAAAGAAGGAATATATAATGGTAAAAATAATCGCGGACAGTACGTGTGATCTTTCGGAAGAGTTGATTAAAAAGTATGATATTTCCATTCTGCCTTTGCATATTCTGTTAGGAGAAGAAGAATATGAGGACGGAAAGACTATCACGCCGGAAGAGATCTTCGCATGGTCAGATGCTCATAAGACAACACCCAAAACCTCCGCACCCGGGCTTGAGCAGGCACTTGCACTGATCCGGCCGTTTGTGGAGGAGGAAAGAGAAGTGATCTGTTTTTCCATCTCTGACAGTATGTCCACTTCGGGAAATGTAATGCGGCTTGCGGTGGAAGAGCTGCATGCGGATGGACTGGTAACGGTGATCGATTCGGAAAATCTGTCTACCGGAATTGGGCTTTTAGTTGTGGAAGCAGCACAAATGGCGCAGGAAGGAAAAGCAGCAGTGGAGATCACGGAACGGATCTATGATCTGCGCCCGCGTGTCAGAGCCAGTTTTGTGGTGGATACGCTGACATATCTCCACAGAGGGGGCAGATGCAGCGGTGTGGCGGCGCTGGCAGGCAGTGTACTGAAACTGCATCCAAAGATCGTGGTAAAAGATGGCGCCATGGGTGTGGCGAAAAAGTATAGAGGTAAGCTGGCATCCGTAGTGCGTGCTTACGTGACGGATATGGAGGATGAACTGCGTCTCGCAAGACCGGAGAGGGTTTTTATCACACATTCAGGTTGTGACAGGACTATTGTAGAGGAGACAAGAAGCTATCTGGAAGAGCTTGGAGTTTTTGAGGAAATACTGGAGACAAGAGCAGGCGGTGTTGTTTCCAGCCATTGTGGACCGGGGACGCTCGGTGTATTGTTTATTGCCCGGTAAATGAAATGTAAATACGGGGTAAATCGCTTGAACAAACAAGGAAAATATAGTATGATTTCTTTATACAGGCAGAGCCTGTAAAGTGGAAGGCAAAGGAAGGGGAAAGGAGAAGCAGATGACGTTATTTGGATTACTTTCTACGTCACAGTCGTTATTCTGGCTGTCTATACTTGTATTATGTATCGTGATCGAAATTGCAACGATGGGACTGACAACGATCTGGTTTGCGGGCGGTGCACTTGTTGCGGCCATTCTGGCGATGCTTTCCGTACCGTTCCCGGTGCAGGTCGTCAGCTTTATTCTGGTATCTTTTATACTGCTGTTATTTACCAGACCGGTTGCTGTCAAATACTTCAATAAGGACAGAGTCAGGACCAATGTTGAAAGCCTGATCGGACAGGAAGCGATCGTTGTCAGTGAGATCGACAATCTGGAGCAGGCTGGCCGTGTGACACTGCAGGGAAAAGAATGGACTGCAAGGACAGAAAAGAACGGAGTGAAAATTCCGGTGGGCAGCGTTGTGATCGTTAAATCGATCGATGGCGTAAAACTAATTGTAGAGGAAAGAAAAGAGGATTAAAAATGGGAACACTTATTACCGCACTTGTTTTACTTGTAATCGTGATCTGGGTACTTGCCAGCTGTATTAAGATCGTACCGCAGGCACAGGCTTATGTTGTGGAGCGTCTGGGAGCTTATCAGGGAACGTGGTCTGTAGGACTTCATTTTAAGACACCTTTTATTGATAAGATCGCAAAAAAAGTTGTATTAAAAGAGCAGGTAGTGGATTTTGCACCACAGCCGGTTATCACGAAAGATAACGTTACCATGCGGATCGATACGGTTGTATTTTATCAGATCACAGATCCGAAGCTGTTTGCATACGGTGTCGAAAATCCGATCATGGCAATCGAAAACCTGACAGCAACAACACTTCGTAATATCATCGGTGATATGGAACTTGACCAGACACTGACTTCCAGAGAAATCATCAATACAAAGATGAGCACAACACTGGATATTGCAACTGATCCATGGGGTATCAAGGTAAACCGTGTAGAGTTGAAAAACATCATTCCGCCTGCAGCGATCCAGGATGCAATGGAGAAGCAGATGAAGGCAGAGCGTGAAAGACGTGAATCTATCCTGCGTGCGGAAGGTGAGAAGAAATCTACGATCCTTGTTGCAGAAGGTAAGAAGGAATCCGCAATTTTGGAAGCAGAAGCTGAAAAGCAGTCCGCTATCCTGCGTGCGGAAGCGCAGAAGGAAAAGATGATCCGCGAGGCAGAAGGTGAAGCTGCTGCAATCTTAAAGGTACAGCAGGCAAATGCAGATGGTATCCGCATGATCCGTGAAGCGGGCGCAGATGAAAAGGTTCTGCAGATCAAGAGTCTGGAAGCACTGGAAAAGGTCGCTGAGGGAGAATCCACAAAGATCATTATCCCATCCGACCTGCAGGGCGTTGCATCGCTGGCAACTACTTTCAAAGAAGTAATTTCAAAGTAGGAAGTTTAAAATAAAACTGTAGGAAACAGATAAAGGGATGGCTTCGCAAGAAGTGATCCCTTTATTCGGGAATATGATACGAAATAGCAGCCGCAAGGATCCAATATAGTTGCGGATAGAAACAAATGGGAAAGGACAGCATATGAGTAAGGTAGATTTAAAAGGACGCGATTTTTTGAAACTGCTTGATTATACACCGGAGGAGATTCTGTATCTGGTCGATCTGGCAGCAGAATACAAGGAAATGAAGAAAAAGGGCAAGCTGCATGACAGCCTGCATGGCAAGAATGTAGCACTGATCTTTGAAAAAACATCCACAAGAACACGATGTTCTTTTGAGGTGGCAGCGCATGATCTTGGTATGGGAACAACCTATCTGGACCCGACAGGCTCCCAGATCGGCAAGAAAGAAAGCATTGCGGATACGGCAAGGGTGCTTGCAGGCATGTATGACGGAATAGAGTACCGCGGATTTGACCAGTCTATTGTGGAAGAACTGGCGCAGTATTCCAAAGTGCCTGTATGGAACGGACTGACAAATGAATTTCATCCGACCCAGATGCTGGCAGATATTCTGACAATCCGTGAAAAACTGGGCAGGATCAAAGGTGTAAAGCTTGCATATATGGGTGATGCCCGTTATAATATGGGCAATTCCTGGATGGTAACCTGCGCAAAGCTTGGAATGGATTTCAGAGCCTGCGCACCAAAGGCTTACTTCCCGGATCAGGAACTGATCAAAACATGTGAAGAGATCGCAAAAGAGACGGGTGCAAAGCTGACCTTTACGGAAGATCCGATGGAAGGTACAAAAGATGTGGACGTTATTTACACAGACGTATGGGTTTCCATGGGTGAGCCTGATGCTGTCTGGGCAGAAAGGATCAGAGATCTTTCTCCTTATCAGGTGAATAAAAAGCTGCTGGATAATGCGGCTGAAGGTGCTATTTTTATGCACTGCCTGCCTGCATTCCATGACCTGAAAACAAAGATCGGAAAAGAAAAAGGCGAGCAGTTTGGCGTGACGGAAATGGAAGTAACGGATGAAGTGTTTGAATCAGAGCAGTCCGTTGTATTTGATGAAGCAGAAAACCGTATGCATACGATCAAAGCCGTGATGGCAGCAACACTTGGCGCATAAGGACAGAGCAATGAAGACAGAAATATTAAAATTACTCAGAGAGCAGGACGGATATCTGTCCGGACAGCAGATCTGCGAAACACTCGGTGTTTCCCGGACAGCGGTCTGGAAGGTGATGAACCAGCTGAAGGAGGAAGGCTATCAGATCGAAGCGGTTCCGAATAAAGGCTATCATCTTCTGCAGACACCGGATATCCTCTCTGTCAGTGAAATAGAGAGCAGACTGACGACGGATCATATGGCAAGAAAGCTCTATTATTACGACGTGACGGATTCAACCAATACGGATTGTAAGCGGTATATGGAAGAAGAGGGTGTACATGGTACACTTGTGGTTGCGGATATGCAGCGTGCAGGCAAGGGACGCAGAGGAAGAAGCTGGGAATCCCCAAGCGGACATGCCATTTTTATGTCACTTGGCCTGAAGCCGGAAATTTCGCCGAATAAGGCTTCTATGCTGACACTTGTCATGGCACTTGCGGTCTGTGACGGCATTGCCGGGGTGACAGGGCAGGAAACAGGGATCAAGTGGCCGAATGATGTTGTACTGCATCAGAAAAAGATCTGTGGGATTCTGACGGAAATGAGTGCAGAGCCGGATTACATCAATCACGTGATCATTGGCGTCGGTATTAATGTCAACCAGACAGAATTCCCGGAGGAGATCGCAAAAACGGCAACTTCTCTTTGCATTGAAATGGGACAGGCTGTGCAGAGGGCATCTGTGATCGCTGCGGTGATGTCATATTTTGAAAACTATTATGAGAAGTTTATACAGGCTGGTGATCTTTCTGCCATTTTGGAAGAATACAATGACAGATTGGTGAACCGGAATGCGCAAGTACGTGTTCTGGATCCGAAGGGCGAATTTTCGGGCACGGCGCTTGGCATCAACAAGAGCGGTGAGCTTTTAGTAAAAAAGGAAGACGGAAGCGTGGCGGAAGTTTACGCCGGTGAAGTTTCCGTAAGAGGAATATATGGCTATGTCTGATCTGCAAATGAAAGACCGCATGGCAGACGGCAGAATTGTTCTGTGCGGTTCCAATGCATACGAAAAGAAATATTATTTCAATCCACTGTTTGATTCCGTACCGGAATCGGTCAAGGAAGAACTGCACATTATCTGTGTATTGTTTACAGAAGAAGCGGGCGGTGTTTTTCTGATCGTTTTTGAACCGGATGGCAGTATTTCCATGGAGACAGAGGCTGCGGAAGAGGATATTTTATATGATGATATCACAGCAGGACTGTTAGTCAGTGAGATCCGCAGGCACAGACAGACGCTGTTTGAGGAACTGCAGCTGTTTTACAGAGTATTTGTACTGAAAGAAGATATTACACTGGAGGATGAAACGTAAGATGATATTAGTACTGGATGTGGGAAACACAAATATTACGTTTGGTGCATATGAGGAAGAAAAGCTGGTGACAACATTCCGTATGACAACAAAGGTGCAGCGTACCTCAGATGAGTATGGGATTGTGATCCGGGATCTTCTGCATATGAACGGAGTAAAACGGACTGATATAGAGGGCAGCATTGTGGCAAGTGTTGTGCCAAACGTGATGCATTCCCTGACGAGTGCCATGATCCGCTATATCGGAACGAACCCGATCGTTGTCGGACCGGGGACAAAATCAGGAATTCAGGTAAAGACGAAAAATCCGCGTGAGCTTGGTGCTGACAGGGTGGTAGATGCGGTCGCTGCCTATGAAAAATACGGCGGACCGATCCTTGTGCTGGATTTCGGTACTGCGACGACCTATGATTATGTATCGGAGGATGGCTGCCTGATGGCAGGGGTGACTGCGCCCGGAATCCGTATTTCCGCTGCAGCGCTTTCCGAAAATGCAGCAAAGCTTCCCGCATTTGAGATCAAGAAGCCGGACAGCATTTTAGCGGGCGATACCGTGACGAGCATGCAGGCAGGTATCATGTACGGACAGATCGGACAGACGGAATATATCATCCGCCAGATGAAAAAGGAAACCGGCTGTGACAATATGAAGGTTGTTGCAACAGGCGGTCTTGGAAGAGCGATCGCCAGAGAAACAACGCTGATCGATTATTATGATTCGACTTTGACACTGGACGGGCTGCGGATCATTTATCAGAAAAACAGACAGGAAAAAAAGCATGAATAAAAAGCTGAAAATAGGAAATGTCAGCCTTGAAAATCCGGTTGTACTGGCTCCGATGGCAGGTGTAACAGACCTGCCATTTCGTTTGCTCTGTAAAGAGTATGGGGCGGGCCTTCTCTGCATGGAGATGGTATCGGCAAAGGCAATTTATTATAACAATAAAAATACGGAGCTGCTGATGGAGATCCATCCGGAGGAAAAGCCGGTTTCTCTGCAGCTGTTTGGATCGGATCCGGATATTATCAGCGAAATGGCAAAAAAGATCGAGGAAAAGCCGTTTGATATTCTTGACATCAATATGGGCTGTCCGGTGCCAAAGGTGGTCAATAACGGAGAAGGCTCTGCCCTGATGAAAAATCCGAAGCTGGTGGAAGAAATCCTGACCAAAACCGTAAAGGCGATCCAAAAGCCGGTAACGGTCAAGATCCGTAAGGGCTTTGATGAAGCACATGTCAATGCGGTAGAGATCGCAAAGATCGCAGAAGCAAGCGGCGTTGCTGCGATCGCCGTGCATGGGCGGACAAGAGAGCAGTATTATGCGGGCAAGGCAGACTGGGAGATCATCAGGCAGGTCAAAGAGGCGGTTTCTGTTCCGGTCATCGGGAATGGAGATATCACAGACTGTGCTTCTGCGGCAGAGATACTGAAACAGACAGGGTGTGATGGCATTATGATCGGACGTGCAGCGCGGGGGAATCCATTTATTTTTGGTCAGATCGCTTCTTTTCTGGAAACAGGGAAACTGCCTGATAAGCCGTCGCTGACGCTGCTCAGGGATACAATACTCAGACATGCGGATCTGCAGGTGAAGTACAAAGGGGAATATACTGCGGTGCGTGAAATGCGCAAGCATATCGCATGGTATTCCGCAGGACTAAAAAATTCTGCCAGGCTGCGGGGCGCGATCAACGAGATCGAAAGCATGGAAGAACTGCGCGAAAGAGTCATGCAGCTTTTCTCTCCGGCATAAGCTGTAGTATGGAAGACTATTTTTATTACCTGCCAGGGGAAAAACCGGAAAAAGCACCTGCTTATGTGGATATCGGAGACTTCCGCATATGGGGCGTGTGGATAAAAGAAGAAAGACTGCTTCAGTATCTGACGGACAGGACGATCGCGCGGAAAAAAGCGAAGAAGAAAAACAGTCAGACCGTATATTCGTTATTACGCCGGTTGTGGAAGCGGAAAATCGGAATACAAAAAACAGAAGATATAGCCGGAGCAGCTTGTGTGGATCTTAAAGATCCCATGCACAAAGTCGCCAGCGAAGCACTTAAAAAGAGATTGCCGGGAGAAGACCTGCTTATGTGGGATTTTCCCGGCAAACTTTATTATGCGTTTGGCAGGGATATGTTGCAGAAACTGTTTGAGGGGCAGGAGCAGATCACGCTTTTCTGTCTGCTTTCGGAGGAAACGGATCATGAACTGCCGCAGTTTCTGGCAGATCAGGCACTTTATCTGCAGGAACTTGTTTTTTTTGCGCCTGCATACGGAACAGACAGGGCGGAAGACATGCTGGAGGAGATCTATGAGGAAACGGGCCTCGTGGGAAGCTGCAGCGGTTATGAGAAGCTGCCTCTGTATCTGGCAGACAGGCAGCAGTATGAGCATTCGATGATGGGAGGGGATGCAGAAAACGTAGAACAACTGGTCATTCTGGATGAAAACGGTGAAATTCCGACAGTATTTTCCGGGGCGTTTTATATAGCAGCATATCCTTCCTGTACCAAAAGAAAAATCAGACGGCTGCAGGAGTGCGGAATGTGCTGTAAAACCTTGCGAAAGTACCTTGACAGTACCTTTTTGAGTGGGCTATAATGTCTAAGTTAAAGTGGCGGCAGATGCCCGCTGTATCAAAGCAAAGAAAGGATGACAGTCGTGGAAGCAAAGAAAAATATCTTAACCTATGAAGGTCTCAAGAAATACGAAGATGAATTGGAAAATTTAAAGGTCGTTAAGCGTCAGGAAGTTGCGCAGAAGATCAAAGAAGCAAGAGCACAGGGTGACTTATCCGAAAATGCTGAGTATGATGCAGCAAAAGATGAGCAGCGAGACATCGAAGCAAGAATTGATGAGCTGGAAAAAATCTTAAAAAATGCCGAAGTTATCGTAGAAGATGAAGTAGACCTCGATAAGATCAACATTGGCTGTCAGGTCAAGATCTTAGATATTGAAATGAATCAGGAGCTTGACTATAAGATCGTAGGTTCTACAGAGGCAAACAGCTTAAAGGGAAAGATTTCCAACGAATCTCCTGTGGGACGTGCACTGATCGGTGCAAAAACAGGTGATATTGTAAGGGTAGAAACACCTGGTGGAGAACTGGAATATCAGGTACTTGAAATTCAGAGAGCAGGAGTATAAGAACGTGGGAGATAAGAATCAGAATCAGACACAGGATGTCAACCAGCTTCTGCAGGTTCGACGTGAAAAGCTGGCGAATCTGCAGCAGGCAGGGAAAGATCCGTTTCAGATAACAAAATTTAACCAGACACACCATTCCTTGGAAGCGAAGAAGCTTTACGAGGCACATGAAGCAGAGCTTTTAAAGGATCATAGAGAACCGGATGTATCCGGAATGGATGAGGAGCAGGCAAAGGAAGCACTGAAGGCAGATTATGAAGAAAGACGTGCCATTATGGATGCACATCCTCTGCATGTGGCGATCGCCGGTCGTATGATGTTCAAGCGTGTCATGGGGAAAGCTTCTTTCTGCAACATTCAGGATTTGCAGGGAAGCATTCAGGTCTATGTGGCAAGAGATTCCATCGGCGAAGACTCTTATGCAGACTTTAAGAAAGCAGATATTGGCGATATTTACGGACTGGAGGGCTTTGTATTCCGTACAAGAACAGGCGAGATCTCTATCCATGCAGAGAAGATGACACTTCTTTCCAAGAGCTTACAGATTCTGCCGGAGAAGTTCCACGGACTGACAGATACCGATACCCGTTATCGTCAGAGATATGTGGATCTGATCATGAATCAGGACAGCAAGGAAGTTTTCATCAAGCGCTCCCAGATCATCAAGGAGATCCGTAATTTCCTCGCAGGCCGTGATTTCATGGAAGTGGAAACACCGATGCTGGTTGCCAACGCAGGTGGTGCAGCAGCAAGACCGTTTGAGACACATTACAATGCGCTGAATGAAGATGTAAAGCTTCGTATTTCTCTGGAGCTTTATTTGAAGAGACTGATCGTAGGCGGACTCGAGCGGGTTTACGAGATCGGTCGTGTATTCCGTAATGAAGGCGTGGATACAAGACACAATCCGGAATTTACACTGATGGAATTATATCAGGCATATACAGATTATGAAGGCATGATGGAGCTGACAGAGAGCATGTTCCGTTATCTGGCAGAAAAGGTATGCGGCAGTACAAAGTTCACATACAACGGGATCGAGCTTGATTTCGGTAAGCCGTTTGCACGTCTGACCATGAACGATGCCATCAAGAAATACGCAGGTATTGATTTTGATACCGTAGAAAGTGATGAAGCTGCCAAGGCACTTGCCAAAGAGCACAACATCGAATTTGAAGAACGTCATACAAAGGGCGATATCATCAACCTCTTCTTTGAGGAATATTGTGAGAAGGAGTTGATCCAGCCAACCTTTATCATGGATCATCCGGTAGCCATTTCTCCGCTGACAAAGAAGAAACCTTCCGATCCAAGCAAGGTAGAGCGTTTCGAGCTCTTCATCAATACATGGGAAATGTGTAACGCCTATTCCGAGCTGAACGATCCGATCGATCAGAGAGAGCGTTTTGCAGCACAGGATGCAGCTTTTGAAGCCGGCGACGAAGAAGCCAACCATACAGACGAGGACTTCTTAAATGCACTGGAGATCGGTATGCCACCGACAGGCGGTATCGGATACGGTATCGACAGACTTGTCATGCTGCTGACCGATTCACCGGCAATCCGTGATGTACTGCTGTTCCCGACGATGAAGTCACTGGATAAAAAAGACCAGTAAAATCAAGAGTTTGCGGACTTCCGACTTGTATGGTACGACAGGAGTACGACAAAATAACCTATCTTAAAGGGTTAAAACAAACGATTTTAAATTAAAATCGAGTCAGTTCAAGTTCATATTTTGTACTATAAGGACATTTTTCTAAAAGAAATTTTAGAGGAATGTCCTTTTTTGTTATGGTCAACGGAACAAAATAAGAAAATGGAGGAAGTCAGTATGAACAGTACAGCGTTAGGAGCAAAAAAAGAAAATATTAACTTTATCAGTGAAGCACATGAGAAATTTTACTATGAAAAAATTCAGAAAGTTAGAGAAGCAGATGTATATCACAAGGCACTTTGCTATTGCCTTGGAATGAACGAGGATACACGAAGAAATGTGGATAAAATTTATAACTTTAAGACTGGCTGTGTAAAACCGGAGTGCCTGCATGAAGGCTGGCAGACCAGTGGAAGTGCAAAGGTTGTCAGAATGGCATTTAATCTGTATTGCAATGGTACACCGAGCGTGGATGATGAACAGGACACAGAGGAGCAGGTGGATGAGTGCCGGAGATATTCAGTAGAGGATTTGTTCTGCTGTTGCTATGCACCATATTTCTGGCAGGCAATACAGATTCGCTATCCGGAGTATGCCACATACAATAAAAATTTGTATGCAATGTTTGGAGGAAATGATTGATGTTAAAGATTCGGTTGATGGGAACAAAAAATGATATTACATGGTTCAAAAAAATCATGCAGAGACACCCAAAGGTAGAGGTTCTGGAAATGTCAGACCTCTATCCCAACAAGGGAACAGATAAATATTACAGATCGTATGTAGAAGTAAAAAAGAGCAATGTAAAAGAATAATAGTAGAATTTGGAGGAATTTCATCATGTGTAAAGTTATAGTAATCGGAAACCAGAAAGGTGGAGTTGGAAAGACCACCACAACAAGTAATCTAGGTATTGGACTTGCAAAAAAGGGGAAAAAGGTGCTTCTGATAGATGCGGATGCACAGGGAAGCCTGACAGCAAGTTTAGGCTTTCAGGAGCCGGATAAACTGGATGTATCTCTTGCAACCATTATGGCGAATATCATCAATGAAGAAGATATGGAGCCGGATTATGGCATCCTAAAGCACGACGAGGGTGTAGACCTTATGCCCGGCAATATAGAGTTGTCGGGATTGGAAGTATCACTGGTAAATGTCATGAGCAGGGAGCTTGTGCTTCGGACTTATATAGAACAGCAGAAAGAAAGGTATGATTACATTCTGATTGATTGTATGCCTTCCCTTGGCATGATTACCATAAATGCCTTTGCAAGTGCCGACAGCATCCTTATTCCAGTGCAGGCAGCATATCTGCCGGTAAAAGGTCTGGAACAGCTTATAAAGACCATAGGAAAGGTAAAAAGGCAGATCAATCCAAAATTGGAGATTGAAGGTATTCTGCTTACTATGGTTGATAACAGAACGAATTATGCAAAAGACATCAGTGCATTGGTTGTGGAGAATTATGGTAGCAAGGTAAGAATATTTGAAAACAGTATTCCGATGTCGGTAAGAGCTGCGGAGATTTCTGCTGAAGGTGTCAGCATTTATGAGCATGATCCAAATGGAAAAGTAGCGAGTGCCTATCAGTCATTGACAGAGGAGGTGCTTGCAGATGAATAAAACAGGAAGTGCCGCAAAGGTAAAACTGAACAGCTTCGATGATTTATTCGGAGATGGACAGCCACAGGCAGGAATAGAGCAGGTACAGGAAATTGCATTATCAGAACTGCATGAGTTCAAAGGTCACCCATTTAAGGTACTGGACGATGAAAAGATGCAGGAGACGGTGGAGAGTGTCAGAGAGCATGGCGTGCTGATGCCGGGTATTGCAAGACCAAGAGCTGAAGGCGGCTATGAAATTATTGCAGGACACCGAAGGAGACATGCGTGTGAGCTTGTAGGACTTGATACAATGCCGATGTTTATTCGTAATTATACGGACGATGAAGCCACGATTATCATGGTGGACAGCAATATTCAAAGAGAAGATATTCTTCCAAGCGAAAAAGCGAAGGCATATCGCATGAAATACGAAGCCATGAAGCATCAGGGAAGCAGAGCAGGTGGACTTACGCTGGACGAACTGGGAGGAGCTGCAGGAGAGAGTGCAAAAACTGTTCAAAGATATATATGGATTTCACGATTATCGGAACCGTTGCTTGATATGGTGGATTCGGGGAAAATAGGCATTATGCAGGCGGTGGACATCTCGTTTTTATCAGAGGATGCACAGCAATGGGTATTGGTTGCCATACAGGACACCAATGCTGTCATAACCAAACAGCAGAGTGCCATGCTGAAGGAAAGTGACAAAAAAGGAGAGTTGACCTTTCCAATGGTGCGTATGCTTCTGGAGAAAGAAAAGCCAGTAGAGCGTAAGGTTGTTATAAAAACAGAACGCATTAACAGTTATTTCCCGGATACATACAGCACAGATGATATAGAAAAAATAATATTTCAGCTATTAGATAACTGGAAAAATACGCAGTAGGAAGGAGGAGACGAGAATGGGAGAAATTTTGCAGCTAGACTATTATTACGGAATAGAAGCGGAACAGTTCTCATTCTATCGTGTTCCACGCCTGCTGATAAAGGACGAGCGTTATAGGGGACTTAGTAGTGATGCTAAGCTCCTCTATGGCTTAATGCTTGATAGAATGTCTCTTTCTATGAAGAACGGCTGGCTGGATGATAAGAACAGGGCATATATTATTTATACGATAGACAATATCATGGATGACTTGGGTTGTTCCAAGCCTACATGCATAAAAATCATAAAGGAACTGGATTCGGATTCTGGAATTGGTCTGATTGAGAAAGTACGCAGAGGATTAGGAAAGCCGGATATTATTTATGTGAAAAACTTTTCGACAATAGCAGAAATACAAGAGGAAAAAAAGCCTGAAAATGCTGATAAATCCACAGAAGTAAAAAATCTTTACTTCAAGAAGGAAGAGGATTTTACTTCTGCAAGTAAAGAAACTGAACTTCAGGAGGTAAAAAAATCTGACTTCAAGAAGGAAAAGAATTTTACCTCTGGAAGTAAAGAAACTGAACTTCCAGAGGTAAAAGAATTTGCCCCTAATTATACTAACTATAATCAGACTTATATGAATCAGACTAATTATAACCATACTGAGGAGAGTTATAACAATCCTATCAATCAATCTGCAACAGAAAAGCCACAAGATGATGTGATTGATTCGATGGATGATGCACAGGCATACATAGAACTGATTAAAGAAAATATCAATTATGATCATCACATGAAGTATGATGGTTATGGTGAAAAAGAACTTTATGACGAATTATTTGGGATAATCTGCGAAGTAGTGTGCGTAAAGAGAAAATCAATCCGAGTTGCAGGTGAGGATTATCCGTATGAGCTTGTAAAATCTAGATTCTTGAAACTGAACAGCAGTCATCTGGAATATGTGATTGGTTGCATGAAAGAGACAACGACAAAGATTACAAATATCAAAGCGTATATGATAACAGCACTTTATAATGCACCAACTACGATAAATCATTTCTATCAGCAGGAAGTGCAGCATGATATGTATGGAGGTGGATGGCATGAAAAGGGTATTATTTAAGGTGATTTTGCCGCTGGCATTTGTTGCAGTATGGCTGAATATGTGTTACTGGATATGTCTGGGAGATAACGGTATGAACTGGTTTCAATTCTGGATTATGAGTGGATTTCCATTCGGCATACAAAAGATGCTCGTACTGCTGATACCTCGTAATTTGGGAATAGCCGGGAGCATAGGAGTGTTGGCACTTGACGCAGTCATAGGCGGCATGATCGGAGTGATTGTCCTTGCAATAAAAATTATTGCAATCATTAGGGAAGTAATCAATATCATAATGGAACTTGCAGGAAAGAGAATTTCTTGCTGAACAGGAGCAGGTATGAAATGAAAGTTTTTATACCTGCTTATTTTATAACTTCTGGTCACAGCGTCCAGAAGTGGAAAGGAACTGATATGGAATCAATGAGAGACACCAAGCGTATCATGGAGCGTGAAATCAAAAAAGGAAGCACACCATTATCTTTTGAACAAATGGAGATTGATACAAATAATTATCAAGAGATTACTTCTGTGGAGAAGCTGACACAGGTATTGCAGTACCTTCACAGGGTAGGCAATTACAAGTCTTTAGCGGGAAAAACGGTGATCAATAATGTTTACACTTTTATGCGTGGAAGGACACCTGATTTTACCAGAGCAAGAAGTATATTTGACCGGGAAAAGATATATCATCAGATGCTCCGGCAGGAAAGGAAGATGAAGCCTACTTATGAGGGAGACTGCTATATCGAAACAGCAAAGTGCTATTTTTCATTGCCGGAGGAATGGGAAAAGCATAAAATGATATATCTGAATAATGATGCGTATGGTTTTATCCTGTCGAATAAGTATATCTTGGGATTGTATAAGTATTGCAGGGAAGCAAGGCGGGATATTGCAATGGAAGCTCATGAAATACCGGAGAATACAAATACTGTTGTTCAACGGCTGATAAACATGGAAAATCTGGAAGTGTTATCACATTGTCTGCTGCTCGATGATGTATGGATAGAAGATAATCTGATCGGTGCAAAGATGTACACGATTTTCAAGTTAGGAATTTCTTCTCAAAGCACAGCTTTTCTGCTATAATGGGCATTAGCTTATTATGTCTGGAGGAAATGAATATGTGCGATGAAAATATGAATTTAGAAGAACAGGTTACTGAGCCTGTTGAGCCAAAGGTGGAAACAGAACCATTATTTGAGGAAATGGTGGATTTTGATACATTCAGCAAGTCAGATTTCCGTGTTGTAAAAGTAAAAGAATGTAGTGCTGTGAAGAAAAGCAAAAAGCTGTTACATTTTGTTTTAGATGATGGCACAGGAACAGACAGAATTATTCTCTCTGGAATCCATGCATATTATGAACCGGAGGAACTGGTCGGAAAGACATTACTTGCAATTACAAATTTACCACCTAGAAGTATGATGGGAATTGATTCCTGTGGTATGCTTTTATCCGCTGTTCATACAGTAAATGGAGAGGAAAAGCTTAATTTAGTTATGCTAGATGATGCAATTCCGGCAGGTGCAAAGCTCTACTAATCAAAAAGAATATAGAAAAATATACAGCGTTAAGGCAGATATGAGATCGAAAGATTTTGTATCTGTTTTTTTATTGCAACAACTTCTGGTCACAGCGTCCAGAAGTGGAAAGGAAAAGAAATGAACAGAAAAAATATGAAGAAATTACTGTTTGCTGCCATTGCTGTGGTAATTGTGGCAAAGGTGGTACGAGACACTAAAAATGCAAAAAAGCAGAAAGAAAATATTCCTGCTGATACATTTAATGATTTCTATGAGGAAGAATTGAACTGGTGGGATAAAGACCTTAAGGAAGGGGAGAAGTAACGATATGGCAATGAAAATACAGCTTCACAGGCTGTTGGTTCCACCTTGAATCCAATCGGTGCAGATAAGGAAGGAGGTACACTGTGCAGGAGGAAACAACACAAAAAACGATTGCCCTTGCAATCAAGACATCCAAACTGACCGCAAGTGTTCTCCAGAAGGCGATGAAGATGTATCTGGAGCATCAGAAACATAAAGAGCCTTCCCACGGGAAAATACCGGTGAAAAAGCTGGTCGGTCAGGGAGCGGGTGCGAAGTCCATAGAGGTCACGGATGATAACATTAAGGCTTTTGAGCGTGTGGCGAGAAAGTACAATGTAGATTTCGCTGTGAAGCGGGATAGGACCACGGAGCCGCCAAAATACCTTGTATTTTTTAAGGGTAAGGATGCCGATGTGATTGCACAGGCGTTCAAGGAATTTGTAAAAGTTAATGAGAAAAAGCAACAGCGTCCGTCGTTACGGCAGAAACTGAAAGGACTTCAGAAGATGATCGCACAGAACAAGAACAGGGAGCGGAGCAGAGAGAAAAACAAAGACAGGAGACAGAGCCTATAAGTAAGGTCATTGACGGGATTGTAAAAGATTTGCAGTCAATCCCGAAAATTCTCAAAGAAAAGTGCAGAGGGGTAAATGGGAAACAGCTTGCCCTCAAATGCGCTCCCTATGTGATATTTGGATATGTCTTTAATAAGGTTTCATGGCTGTATGGACAGCAGGCAGGAGATAACACATTACAGAAGGTGTTGGACACGATCAATGGGATGGGAGGTGCGTTTGTAAACCCGTTTCCTAGTTTTATGCCGGGGGATTTACTGGTTGGCGTGGGATGCGGGATAGGATTTCGTATGGTAGTATATTATAAAGCGAAAAATGCAAAGAAATTCCGGCAGGGAGTAGAATATGGTTCGGCAAGGTGGGGAACTGCCAAAGACATAGAGCCTTATGTCGATCCAGTATTTGAAAACAACGTGCTTTTAACGGCAACGGAGCGTCTTATGATGTCCGGCAGACCAAAGCAGCCGAAGTATGCAAGGAATAAAAACATTCTTGTGATCGGTGGTTCCGGTTCCGGTAAGACACGCTTTTTTGTGAAGCCGAACCTTATGCAGATGCACAGTTCCTATGTGGTCACTGATCCGAAAGGCACTGTGCTGGTCGAATGCGGCAGGATGCTGTCTAAGAATGATTACCGGATTAAGGTGCTTAATACCATTAACTTTGCAAAATCAATGCATTACAACCCTTTCGCTTACATCCGGAGCGAAAAGGACATTCTGAAACTCGTAAACACAATCATTGTAAATACCAAAGGGGAAGGACAGCAAGCCTCTGAGGATTTCTGGGTGAAAGCCGAAAAGCTCTATTATACGGCACTGATCGCATATATCTGGTACGAAGCACCGGAGGAAGAACAGAATTTTTCCATGCTGATTGATCTGGTAGATGCCAGTGAAGCAAGGGAGGATGATGAGAATTTCAAAAATGCGGTTGACCTGCTGTTTGAGGAGCTGGAGCAGAAGAACCCAAACCATTTTGCGGTAAGGCAGTATAAGAAGTATAAACTTGCCGCAGGAAAGACAGCAAAATCTATTCTGATTAGCTGTGGTGCAAGGTTGGCACCATTTGACATCAAGGAGCTGCGTGACCTGACTGCTTATGATGAACTGGAGCTTGATACATTGGGTGAGAAAAAGACAGCACTGTTTGTCATTATCTCCGATACCGATGCGACATTCAATTTCATTGTAAGTATCATGTATTCGCAGTTATTCAATCTGCTTTGTGACAAGGCAGATGATGTATATAACGGAAGACTGCCGATTCACGTCCGGTGCTTACTGGACGAGTTTGCAAACATCGGGCAGATTCCACAGTTTGAGAAGCTGATAGCGACCATAAGGTCGAGAGAAATATCAGCTTCTATTATTTTGCAGTCAAAGTCACAGCTCAAGGCTCTGTACCGGGATAACGCTTCCACGATTGAAGGAAACTGCGACACTACCCTGTTTCTGGGAGGAAAAGAGAAAGATACTCTGAAAGACTTGGCAGAAATCCTTGGGAAAGAAACGATTGACCTTTATAATACCTCGGATACGAGAGGTACGAGCCAGTCCTACGGTCTGAATTATCAAAAGACCGGAAAGGAGTTAATGAGTCAGGACGAGATTGCGGTCATGGATGGCAGCAAGTGTATCATGCAGCTTAGGGGCGTGAGACCTTTTTTCTCAGATAAGTTTGATATAACGAAGCATAAGCAGTACCCGCTGTTATCCGATTATGACAAAAAGAATGAGTTTGACATTGAAAAATACGTCAAGAACCGCAACAGACTCCGCTTTAAGAGGAATGATGTGGTGGATGAGGTATGCGATGTCGGAGAAATCACAGCTTAACTTCTGGACATTGTGACCAGAAGTTGTTTTACAACTGAATATGGAACTTATGACATGGGAGCTTTTCTAAAAAATATAATTCAGAGAAGCTCCCTTTTTATTTTTTGAAAAAGGAGACAAACAAATGGGCTTTTTTACAACATCAGTAACAGGACTTAAAACAGTAGTAACCGCAATCGGCGCAGGTGTGGGTGTATGGGGAGTTATCAATCTTCTCGAAGGATACGGAAATGATAATCCCGGTGCAAAATCACAGGGCATCAAGCAGCTTATGAGTGGCGGTGGCATCATCATTGTGGCACAGACGGTAATTCCACAGCTTACCACACTGTTCTCATAATTCATGGGCGGGATCATTGATAAGATTACTGAATTCATAAAGGAACTGTTGCAGGGATGGGTGCTGACAAACTTTGAAACCATGTTTACCGATGTCAATGACAAGGTAGGCACGATTGCAGGGGAGGTCAGCAAAACTCCCAGCACATGGAACTCCGGTATTTTTGATATGATAAAAACCCTGTCCGACAACGTGATGATTCCCATAGCGGGTATGATCATCAGTTTTGTACTCGTCTATGAGCTTATTTCCATGGTCATTGATAAAAATAACCTGCATGACTTCAATACAGCTATTTTTATCCGCTTTTTTATGAAAGCGTGTATTGCAGTCATGCTTCTTAGCAAGACTTTTGACATTGTAATGGCGGTATTTGATGTGGGAAGCCATATCGTCAATTCTGCCGCCACAGCAATCAGCGGAGAAACCAGTATTGATGTTTCAAGCACCTTGCAGACGATGTTCAATGAGCAGTTTTCGGAAATGAGCATAGGAGAGCTGTTGGGACTTGGAATGGAGACCATGATCGTCAGTTTATGTATGAAAATCATGTCAGTCCTTATCACCGTCATTCTTTATGGGCGAATGATTGAAATATATCTTTATGTATCAGTAGCACCTGTTCCCTGTGCAACCGTAACCAACCGGGAATGGGGAACGATAGGAACCAATTATTTTAAGGGACTTTGTGCCCTTGCATTTCAGGGATTTTTTATGATGGTGTGTGTCGCTATCTATGCAGTGCTTGTGGCTGGTGTGGCAGTATCCGACAACCTGCATACGGCACTCTGGTCGGTGGCAGCATATACCGTTATTTTATGCTTTTCACTCTTTAAGACTGGTTCATTATCGAAATCTATCTGGAATGCGCACTAAGGGAGGAACGATATGGCAATATCCGTGCAGGTGCCGAAGGATTTGTCCGGTATCAAGACAAAAGTGGCACTGAACTTGACAAAGAGACAGATCATCTGTTTCAGCGGTGCGGCAGTAGCCGGGATACCCTTGTATTTTTTTACCAAGGGACTGATTGGAACATCAGCCGCATCACTTCTTATGATGGGAGCAATGCTTCCGTTCTTCTTTTTTGCGATGTATGAGAAAAACGGGTTTCCGGCGGAGAAGATTTTGTATTTTATGCTCCGGCAGAAGATACTCACACCGGGCATAAGACCATACCGGTCAGAGAACTTATACAAGCAGTTGGAAGAAAAAGAAAAATTACGAAGGGAGGTTCGTTATCTTGAAGAAAAAGCAAAAGGCAGAACCGGAAAGCCGCAGAAAAAGCAGTTATAAAGGCAATAGCAGGAACAACAGTAAAAGTGGCGGTCTTACCTTTTCAGAAAAGAAGCGTCTTATACAGTTAAAGCATATTTTATCGGGAAAGAGTATTGAGAAAGAAAAGCCGACTACCGCACAAAGGACGATCACTTTTGAAAAGATGTTCCGAGACGGTATCTGTCAGGTCAGCCACCGTTATTATACAAAGATGGTGGAATTTTTTGATATAAACTATGAGCTTCTGGAAGTGGATGACCAAGCGGACATACTGGCACAGTACAGCAAGCTTATCAATTATTTTGATCCGTCTGTGAAATTTGAACTGGTGCTATTCAACCGGCAGGTCAATGAGCAGGTACTTACAGAACAGTTTGATATTCCATGGCAGGAGGACGATTTTAACGATATTCGTGAAGAATACACGGAGATGTTAAAGAAACAGGCGGCAAAGGGGAATAACGGTATTATCAAGTCAAAATACCTGATCTTTGGTGTGGAAAGCAATGGCTATAAGGAAGCAAAGAGCCGCCTTAATAACATTGAGAAAGATGTAATACGAAACTTAAGCAATATAGGAACCCTTGCTAGGGGACTGGACGGAAAGGAACGACTGCGCATCCTGCATGAATATTTTAACCAGGATACCATGGAGCCTTTCCGTTTTTCATTTAAGGACTTGGCAGAATCCGGCAAGTCGGTCAAGGACTATATTGCACCGCCGGGATTTGATTTACGTTACCCGAACCGCTTTAAGTCGGGAAATATGTATGGCTGTGTATCCTATCTGGATATTATCGCACCGAAGTTTACGGACGAGCTGATCAAGCATCTTCTGGATATTGATGCTAATCTTACGATTTCCATGCACATGCAGACGGAAGATCCGGTAAAGGCAATCAAGAAGTTAAAAGCGGTCATTTCCAATATCCAGAAAATGAAGATTGAGGAGCAGAAAAAAGCAGTCCGAAGCGGCTACGATATGGATATTCTTCCAACAGACATCGTGACTTATGAAAAGGACACGCTGGAATTTCTCGATGATTTGAATACGAGCAACCAGAAGATGATCAACATGACATTCCTTATTACCTGTTATGGCAGAACCAAGCGGGAACTGGAGAGCTTAATGCAGAGGGTGTCCGGTATTATTCAGCAGGCAAACTGTGACCTCAGATGTTTACAGTATTTACAGGAGCAGGGCCTTATGGCATCTGCACCGATTGGGTGCAATGAAACCGGAATTGAGCGTACCCTTTCCACAAAGAGTACCGCAATCTTAGTACCATTCTGCACACAGGAATTGTTTATGCCTGCACCGGCAATCTATTACGGATTAAATGCACTCAGCAACAACATGATTATGGCAGACCGCAAAAGGCTCCGTACACCAAACGGAGTTATCTTAGGTACTCCCGGAAGTGGTAAGAGTTTTAGTGCAAAGCGTGAGATTTTAAGCTGTTTTCTTATCACAAAGGACGATATTATCATCTGCGATCCGGAGGGAGAGTATTTTGCTCTTGTGGCAGCACTGCATGGACAGGTGGTAAAACTTGCCACCAATTCCAAAGACTATCTGAACCCTATGGATATACAGTTATCCCATAAGGGGGATAAGGAAGCGTTAAAGCTGAAATCCGATTTTATTATTACTCTGTGTGACCTGATTGCAGGCGGCAAGGATGGATTGCAGAACGATGAAAAAGGTATCATCGACGAGTGTATCCGTCATATTTATGATAAGTATTTTGAAAATCCGGTGCCGGAAAATATGCCGCTGCTGGAAGATTTATATGATGCCCTGTTAGCACACAAAAATCCAAAGGCGGAGCGTATTGCAAACAGCCTTGTGCTGTATGTGCATGGTTCCCAGAATTACTTCAACCACCATACCAACGTAGACAGCGGCAATCGTATCATGTGCTTTGACATCAGAGACTTGGGAAATCAGTTGAAAGAGCTGGGTATGTTAATCGTGCAGGATGCTGTTTGGAACAGGGTATCGCAGAACAGGGAGCGAAAGATTGCTACCCGTTATTACTGTGATGAGTTCCACCTTCTTCTGAAGGAGAAGCAGACAGCTATTTATTCCGTGGAAATCTGGAAACGTTTCAGAAAATGGGGCGGTATTCCGACAGGTTTGACGCAGAACGTGGGCGATTTTCTTCGTTCTGAGGAGATTGAAGGTATTTTGGGTAACAGCGATTTTGTGTATCTGTTAAATCAGAATGCCAAAGATCAGGCAATTCTCGCTGATAAACTGGGACTTTCTGATAAGCAGCTTTCCTATGTCACCAACTCCGAGCCGGGAAGTGGTCTGATACTGTTTGACAATGTGGTAATTCCATTTGTAGACAAATATCCGACAGACACCAAGACTTACAGAATTATGAATACCAAGCCGGAGGAATCGGTGCAGAAGGAGGACGCAGTATAAAATGGCAGAAAAAAGACAGAAGAAGCAGGCAGTAAAGGCATTTGAAAAAGAGACATTTTCCAAGGATAAGGAAGTGACTGGAGCAAAACACACAGAACACAGGCAGGATAACACCTTTCCTACGGAAAATCATTTTCATGCCAATGAGAAGCCTGTGAGCAATCTGCCACGGGATGCGAACCATGGCAGTGATACAAAAAATGTAACTTCTGGTCACAATGTCCAAAAGTCGGAAACTGGAGCAGAGAGAAAAACGGGCAATAAAAAGAAATATTACCGTCAGTTGCAACAGCAACAGAACACTTCTGGTCACAATGTCCAGAAGTCAGAAGCCGATGCGGAAAAGGCATTCTTAAAGGAAAACAGTTTCATGCAGGAGGAACAGCCGGGGGATTCTGACAGCACGATGGAAAATGAGGTTCATGTCAGGGACACCTACCAACGGTCTGAGGAAAAAGGAAAATATCACAAAGGGCGTGTGCAGAGAGAACACGCACACAGAGAGCGTGCGAAGTCAGAAAATACAAAGCAGTCCGATTATGGAGATTTCCAGACAAAGGATGCCACATTTTCGCAGGGACAGGCGGAAGAATTTACCGACAAAAAAGTACAGAAGGCTTTTGATAAGTCGGAAAAGAGTCGTCAGAAGTTACAGAAAGCAAAGGACAAGATGCCGACAAAGCGGCAGTATGAGATGAAGCGTGTCTTTGATGAACAGACCGGAAAAGCAAAGTATGTTGTGGTTCCGGTGGATGTGGAGAAGCCATTTAAACCGGATGGACTGGGAAAAACTGCGGTTCATAAGTTCCAAACGGAAAATATGTATTTTGTGCATCGCAAGATTGCAGAGACAGAAAAGGATAATTCTGCTGTGGAGGGCGCACACAAGACGGAACAGCGAGCCGAGGATATTTACCACTATATGAAGTATCACCGCAAGAGCAAGGCACAGAGAAAGCGTGACCGCTTAGAGCGATTGCACAAAAAACAGGTTACAGCGGATATGAAGCTGGAGTATGAGAAATTCATCAGTGAAAATCCACATCTAAAGGGCAACAGTCCAAAGAAGCAGTTGCAAAGGCAGCTACAGAAACAGCGCATCAAGCGTGAGTATGCCAAGGCAAGGCGGGCAGGAGCAGAAGCCAAGACTGCAAAGGAAACATTTACAAAGACAGCCAATGCTGCAACCGGGATTGCAAAGAAGTTACAGGAAATTGTCACGAAAAATAAAACACTGATTATCACAGTGGGTATTTTTGCACTTCTGCTCATTATGATCATGTCGGCACTATCAAGCTGCGGTTCCATGTTTACCGGAACTGTGACAACAACGATGGCAAGCACATATCTTAGCCTTCCGGCAGAGATTGATGCAGCAGATTTATCTTTTACAGAAAAGGAAATGGAACTGCAAAATAAGATTGACCGGATTGAAACTGATTATCCGGGATATGATGAATACGATTATAACCTTGGTGCAATCGGGCATGATCCGTACACACTGATCAGTTATCTTTCCGCAGTCCATACGGAATTTACTGCCGCAGGAATAGAGAGTGAGATTCAGGAATTATTTGATGCCATGTATTCACTCACTACCGAGGAAGTAGAGGAAACACGGACAAGGACAGTCACAAAGACCGGAACCAGAATAGTAACAAATCCGGACGGGACTACCCATACCGAGGAATACGAGTATGAGGAGGAAGAAGAATATACCGTAACAATTCTTCGTGTCACACTTACGGTCACACCGCTTGAGAGCATTGTAGCCGGACGCATGGACAGCGAACAGACGGAAATTTTTGGAGCCTATACGGAGACAAAAGGCGGCTTACAGGTCTTTGCTTCTCCGGTTGATTATTACTGGTATTACTATATCAGCAGTTATTATGGCTACCGGAAAAATCCAAACACCGGAGCCGAGGAGCTTCACAGGGGTGTGGATATAGCGGTGCCGACAGGAACGTTTGTATATGCGGCACATGATGGAACGGTAACAGAAGCAACTTACGATTCCTATTATGGAAATTATGTGGTGATTACGGACAGTAAGGGATATACCACAAAATATGCCCACATGGACAGCTTAAATGTGTCCGCAGGGCAGAGTGTAAAAAAAGGTGACAATATAGGCAAAAGCGGAAATACAGGAAGCAGTACCGGAAGCCACCTTCATATCGAATGTCTGTATAACGGGGAATATTATAACCCGTTATTTTATTTTGAAGCAGGAGAACAGACCATTTATGGAGAAACAACGGGCGGCACCGGAGGAGGAACCAGCAATGTGATACCGACGGAATCCTATGATGATGTAACCGTACAGACGCTTATGCGTGAAGCAAACAGGTATCTGGGAATGCCATATACTTTTGGCGGCACAGCTCCGGCTAGTTTTGACTGTTCCGGTTTTGTATGCTGGGTATTTTCAAACAGTGGCGTACATAACCTGCCAAGAACCACAGCACAGGGCATTTATGACCAGTGTACTCCGGTATCAGCGGCAGATGCAAAGGCAGGGGACATTATATTTTTTACAGGAACCTATAATGCAGGACGTCCGGTTACACACGTTGGTATCTACTGTGGAAACGGTACGATGGTGCATTGCGGTGATCCAATTCAGTACACATCAATCAATACTTCTTACTGGCAGAGCCATTTCTATGGTTTTGGAAGATTGAATTAGCGAAGGGAGGAATTATTTTTGTCAGTAGAACGAATCAATTCACAGCTTAAAAAGGTCAGAGAGCAGATAGCACAGCTACAGGCAAAGGAAAAAGACCTTGCAGAACAGAAACAGATGGCGGAGGATGCCGAAGCCATGAAGATCATACGAAAATATAAAATCTCATCGGAGCGTTTGCAGATGTTAAACAAGCTCAGTGAGGATGAAGTCAGAAATTTATTACAGAAACGGGAACAGGAAAAGGAGGTTTCAATCAATGAAAAACAGGAAATTATCGGCTAGGGCGGTAGTGTCCCTTATGCTGTCGGCAATACTTTTTTGTATGCCGATTGGGGCATTTTTTGCCAACAGGACAAATACGATAGAGGTTCATGCGGAGGATACTGCCGAGCAGAAAACGGAAAGTGCAAGTGACGCAGAAAATACAGTTACACCCGGCAATGGCAGGGAAGAAAATTCAGGAACAGATACCGGAGAGGGAAAGACGGAAAATTCCACAGAAGGCACAACAGAAGATTCGTCTGAAGAAACACAGCCTGCCGCAAAATGCACCTGCAAAGAAAAGTGCAGCCAGTATGCGGTGGATGAAGATTGTGAGGTGTGTGCAAAGAACTATAAGGAATGTACCTATATCAATCCGAGCGTAAAAATCACAATCAATACACCTTCTGGGTGGCATAACGATACCACTAAGGTGACAGTCAAAGTAGAAGATACGATAGTTTCCGGTAATTTTACCGTTCAGACAGTAAAGGCGAAAGTCGGGCAGAATGGAAGCTGGACAGATATTACCGAGGATATGTACATAGAGATTTCCGAAAACAGCACTATTTATGTGCAGGTCACAGACCAGAAGGGCAAGACCTATGAGAAAAACCGCTATATCAAGTGCTTTGATTTTACGAAGCCTACCTTAAATGCGGCAGTCAGCGACGGTCTTTTGAGCATTCAGGCACATGATACGGATTCCGGTATCAAGGCAATCTATGTCAATGGCTATGAGTTTACAGAGCATACGAATGGAGCCTTGAATATCCGTCTGCAACAGTTCGATGCAGGGTATCAGTATTTCACGATTTCTGCCATGGATAATGCAGGAAATACCTCTGAAATCTATAAAACAGCCAATCCGTATTACACCGATCCGGAGAATAAGGACAGCAGTGAAAAAGATCCGGCACAGCAGCTTCCGGTGGATGCGTCGGCAACCAAGCCAAGCTCTGCAACCGCACAGGTCACAGAGCATACAAAAACGGATGTGAATGGAAATACAGTTTCCCAGACAGGCAGTGGAACAACTTCAAGCAGTTCCGCAACAGCAAAGCAATCTCCAAGTACGGGAGATACTTCTAAGGATGCAGACCAGAGCAGTGACAGCCAGACCACAGAAAAAGGCAAGGAATTTTACACAATCCAGACTGCATCAGAAAAGATATTTTATCTTGTGATTGATCGTGATGGGGAAGATGAAAAGGTGTATTTCCTTACAGAAGTCAGTGAAAACGACCTGTTGAATACCACAACGGATAACAGCGAGACACTTCCGAAAAATTCAGCGGCATTGGAATCTGCAATCCCTACCAAAGACAGCGCATTATCAAACAATAATGCTGATACCACAGGAGATAAAACACAGGGAGCAGAAAGTGTTGAGGACAGCATCGAAGATAGCACGGAAGATACAAGTGAGCTGAAAGAGGATACCGCAAAAGCAGATGGTTCCGGCTTTACATATATTTTAATGGGCATTGCTGCGGTAGCTGTGATCGGAGTGGTATATGTTGTGAAATCCAAGAAGAAAAAGGAAAACTTCATTGATGAGGATGAAGATGAGGACGAGCTTGACGAGGACTACGATTATGATGACGAGGAAGAAACCGAGCAGGATTCCGACGAAGCATTCATAAATGGTGGTGATGATACAGAATCAGTAGACACAGACGAGAATGACAATGAAGATAACAACAACGAGAATGACGAAGAAGATGGGGAGGAATAGAGATGGAGCTTGTAATTGCAGAGAAGCCGAGTGTGGCACAGAGCATTGCGGCGGTTCTTGGTGCCACACAGCGTAAGGACGGATATTTGGAAGGCAATGAGTATCTGGTATCATGGTGTGTGGGACATCTGGTAGAACTGGCACAGCCGGAAAGCTATGAGGAAGCATGGAAGAAATGGAGCTATGAGAGCCTTCCAATCATTCCGCAGGAATGGCAGCATGAAGTGAAAAGTGATACAAAAGCACAGTATCAGATTTTGAAAAAGCTCATGCATGATGACAGGGTAGATGCCGTTGTATGTGCTACCGATGCCGGAAGGGAGGGTGAGCTGATCTTTCGCCTGACCTACAACATGGCAGGGTGCAGAAAACCGATGAAGCGGTTATGGATTTCTTCCATGGAGGAAAGTGCTATCCGTGACGGCTTCCATAATCTTCGCCCAGGCAGCGACTATGATAACTTGTATCATTCAGCATTATGCAGGCAGGAAGCAGACTGGCTTGTGGGTATCAATGGGACAAGACTTTTTACGGTATTATATGGTGGTAAGGCATTGAAGGTTGGCAGAGTGCAGACACCGACACTTGCCATGCTGGTGGATCGTGAAAGTAAAATCATGAATTTCAAGAAAGAAGCCTATTATATGGCTCACATCATGGGAAATGGTCTGGATGCGGTATCGGAGCATATCAGTGATAAAACGGAAGCAGAGAGGATTGCAGGAGCCTGTGAAAACGGACAGGCTCTTGTCACTTCCGTGGTAAAGGAAGAAAAGTGGGTAGCACCGCCGAAGCTCTATGACCTTACTACACTCCAGAGGGATGCAAACCGTCTGTTTGGCTTTACTGCCAAGCAGACATTGGAATATACCCAGAGTCTTTATGAAAAGAAACTTGTCACTTATCCGAGAACGGACAGTCAGTACCTTTCTGATGATATGGATGGCACAGCAAGAAATGTGATCGAAGCAATCTTTAATTCCTTATTATTTGAGCAGAATATGATGTTCAATCCGGATATAAAGCGGATTTTGAACAGCAAAAAAGTGACCGACCACCATGCGATCATTCCGACCATGGAGATTATTAAGCAGGACTTAAAAGCAATCCCGGAGAGTGAAATGAAGATACTTTCCCTGTGTGCGAACCGTCTGCTGTGTGCGACCGGGGAGAAGCACATTTATAATTCCACAAAGGCAGAGCTTACCTGCAATGAGACTGTGTTTAAGGTATCTGGTAAGGAAGTGAGGAAAAATGGATGGAAGGAATTTGAGGATTTCTTCAAAAGTTCCTATAAAACCGCAGAGGATAAATCGGATGCAGAGGAAGAAAAGAAGCTGCCGGAGCTTCGTGAGGGCATGATGATTGCAGTGGAGCAGACAAAGGTTTCCGAGCATTTCACACAGCCGCCAAAACATTACACTGAGGACAGCCTGCTGTCCGCCATGGAGAGAGCCGGAGCAGAGGATATGGGCGATGAAGTGGAGAGAAAAGGACTTGGCACACCTGCCACCAGAGCCGATATCATAGAAAAGCTGGTAAAAGACGGATTTGTAAAGCGTGAGAAAAAGCAGATGATTCCGACAGAGGACGGAATGAAGCTGATCACGATACTTCCAGATGTAGTAAAATCTCCGAAACTGACCGCTGACTGGGAGAATGAGCTTACTCTTGTATCCAAAGGAGAAGTTGCTGCAGAACAGTTTATGTCAGGTATTGAAGCAATGGTAACTGATCTTGTAAAGACCTATCACAGCGTTAGTGATGAACATAAAGCCATGTTTGGCACAGGCAAGGGTGGACAAGAAGTGCTAGGCAAATGCCCGAAGTGTGGTGCTGATGTAGTCAAGGGAAAATTCGGAGCGTATTGTACCGGGAAATGTGGCATGAATGTCGGCAAGGCACTTGGGGTAACACTTTCAGATTCGCAGGTAAAGAGCCTGCTTCAAGGGAAAAAGATACTTGTAAAAGGTTTGAAGGGCAAGAAAGGCAGCTATGATGCGTACTTGATTCCAGAGAGTATAGAGGATTTTTCCTACACGAAGGACGGTAAAGAAATCAATGGATTCCAGTATAAATTTAAGATGGAATTTCCACTGAAGAAGGATAAATAGAAAAATTTTTTCAAAATAATTTGTAGGATTTTGTCGAAAGCTGTCATGTATATAGTGAACGGAGGATTTTAGCGTGAGTAAGGAAAAAGAAATAGATATGCTGAAAGAGAAACTTGACTATTATACGTTAGTAGCCAGCGATGAGGAGTTTGATGCCGAGGAAGTTATAAAAATTGTAAAAAGGTTGGAAGAACTTGAACCGACAGAAGCACCGGAAAAATCTATCGATGAATTTTTGGACGATTTCTGGAAGTATTGCGAAGAACGGGAAAGGGAGGAGGAAATACTTGAGGAATTTCGGAAGCAGAAATAGCGGTATCTATGATGGAAAAAGTGTGGTATTATGAAAAAAGAAATTTGCAAATCGGGATTTTTGAGGAGATAGATATAAAATGACCTTCCAATTAGTTTGTATAGAACCAAAAGAATTAACGCAATACAAGGCGGATATGCAGGAAGCATTTCAGAAAGGTTTTGAAGATGCTTTTGGGAAAACAGATGCTGTTATTCTGCCTGAAAAGGACATTGACCAGTCGCTGAATGCGGAGGGTTCTGCTGTCTATAAAGCCGTTGTCGATGGAGAAATGGTGGGCGGTGCTGTTGTTATTATCAATGAGAGTACACAGCATAACCATCTTGACCTGCTTTTTGTAAAGAACGGAGTTCAGAGCAATGGTATCGGTAAGAAGATATGGTTTGAATTGGAACGAATATATCCGAACACGAAAGTATGGGAAACCTGTACGCCGTACTTTGATAAGCGCAACATTCATTTTTATGTGAATGTCTGCGGCTTTCATATTACAGAATTTTTTAATGAAAAACATCCTATGCCGGATACACCGGACGATTTTGTCGGTGATGGCAATGAGGGAATGTTTGCGTTTAAGAAGCAAATGCATTTATGAAATTCCAGTTTGTCGGTGCAACACTAATACCACACATAACTAAATAACAACACAGCGTTAGAGCGTATGGGAAAACTGTACGCTCTATTTTTTTATCAAAAAATGGAGGAAAACACATGGAAGAAACAAATGTAACAATGACAGCGGCGGAAATGCAGGGCGAGCCTGCAGCAAAGGAAAATGAGACAAAGGCGGAGAAGTTTATCCGCATTGGCGAGTACCGCATGAATAAAGCGGTGGATGCTATTGGCAGACTGGAGAATCTTGCAAATCGAGGTTCCTACGAATATACACAGGAACAGGTAGATGTGATGTTTCAGGCATTAGAGGGGAGGGTTGCGGAAGTTAAGGCAAGGTTTACGCCTAAGAAAGCGGCTGAGAGTAAGACTTTCAGCTTTGGTACAACAGAATAGGAATGTAACGTGAAGTAAAGGAAAGGCAGTCATGTAGTTTATGTGGCTGCCTTTTTGTCGTATCTATGACAGGAAGGAGAACTGTGTGAGAAAATATGATTTTATATCGGCTCTGGCAAAAGAGACAGCAGCCGAGGTTGTCAAAAATCGTGAGGAATGGATGAAATACCTGACCACAGCGGCAAGATTGTATAAGTATCCGTTCCGGGAACAGCTTTTAATCTATGCACAAAGACCAGACGCAACAGCTTGTGCTTCCATAGAACTGTGGAATGAGCGTATGCACTGTTGGGTAAATAAAGGTGCAAAAGGTATCGCACTTTTGGATGAGGATGACGCACATGGAAAGCGTCTGAAATATGTATTTGATGTGTCAGATGTCCATGCGGCAAGGAGAATCGGACGGTATCCGGAACTATGGGAATTACATGAGGAACATAAGGAAGATGTAATTAAGCGTCTGGAGCAGACTTATGGTGCTACCGATGATAAGAAGCTATTTGAAGAAAGACTTATGGAGTTAGCTGACAGGATTGCAGCAGATTATTATGAGGAATTGTTGCCGGATTTGCAGTACATGATCGAGGGCAGCTTCCTAGAAGGACTGGACGAGCAGAATGTCGGTATCCGTTTAAGAGATACTTTATCTGAGAGTATTTCTTTTACACTTTTATCTGCCTGCGGTGCAGATATGCAGGAGTATGGTTCGGAGTTTGCTTTTGATTTTATCCATGAATTTAATTCCATGAACACCCTTGCGGTACTTGGAGATGCAGCCAATGAGCTTGCAAAACCGGTACTTTTAGAGATTGGAAGAACCATAAGGGCATATAACAGGAGCCACGAACAGGAACAATCGCAAAATTTAACGCAGAAAGGACTTGCAAATACTTCTGAAATAGACTACAATGCGTTAAAGCGTGAAAGCGAGAGCGGACATAAAGAATATATTGACAACAATCAAAACAGCGTAGAAAGGGGCAATAGCGATGAATCTGACATACGAAAAGAACGGGGATTATCTGATCCCGACATTGCAGGCGGACATTCAGCCGGAGGGAACGGTAACGAAGTACGGAATGATGAGGGAGACTTATCTGAAGGAGAACCACAGGGGCGTGTACTCAGCGTTTCTTCTGAAAGGGACATTGAAAGAACACCTGCTGACGATCCAGAAGCAGGCAGAGGAGAGAATGGAGAAGCTGATAAGCCAGATGGCGGAAACAGAGGGAGTGACAGAACAGCTCAAGGAAGCCGATCAGATGCTCTGGGTAGCGAAGATGAACAACATTCAGAGCCGAGCCGAGGAAGTGGTATTGAGCGAACTGGTATACAGCCTGTAACAGATACGCCGCTTCGGAGAGAAGCACCGGAACCCACCTTTACACAACTTAGCCTGTTTCCTTCTTTTGAGGAACAGGTCGGAACAGTCGCAGCAGCGGAAGCAAGTATGAAATATACCATGCCCGCTGCTTTTTCTTTGCCACAGAATGAGCTTGAAACCATTCTTCGCAGTGGCGGAGGAAAACAGCACAGCAGGAAGCGTATCTTTGCAAAGTACACAGAGGGCAGAAATGCCGAGCAGATGGTGGATTTTCTGAAAAATGAGTACGGACAGACCGGAAAAGGTTTTGAAATCAATGGAAATCCAGTATCAGTGTGGTTCGATGAGCATGGTATGAGTGTCGGCTATGGAACACAGGCAAGGGAAACACCGATTGTCACGATGGATTGGGAAGATGTGGAGAGCCATATCCGTTCCATGATTGAAAATGGTACTTATATGAGTGCCAGTGAAGCATTTCTTGTAGATACACAGGAGAGAAATCGTGTTGCCAATCAGATCTATTTCTTCCTGCGAGATGGAATGGATGAAATGCCGGAGGAGCTTGGCTTAAAAGCAGGAAATTATCCGGAAAGTGAAGCAAAACTCATGGAGCTTCTTTCCACCCATGAGGGCAGGGAACAGCTTAAAAATATTTTGGAAGATGCGGCAAACCGCCTTGCTTCTGGAGAAGCAGAATTAAAATGGCGGCATGTGAAATCACCGGAATATCTGTTATCGGAGATAGCAGACATTGACCGGGAGAGACTGGAATTTCCATTGCCGGATGCGGTGGAGGTAGCACAGGAAGATTTTATCACACAGGATGAAATCGACTATGCACTTGGCAGAGGAAGCGGCTATGAGCATGGAGCTTTCCGCATTTATGAGTATTTCATGGAAGGACATGACCAGAAAGAAACAGTTTCTTTTCTGAAAAATGAATATGGCATTGGTGGTGGTTCCGGCGGACTGCCGGGCAATGATGATTCCCATAATGAACATGATGGAAAAGGTATCCGTCTGGAGAAAGGCAGTTATGGCAATCCGTATGCAAAAGTGCTTCTGAACTGGAATGTTGTGGAAAAACGGCTTAGGGAGCTGATCCATGAGGATAAATATTTATCTCCACAGGGGAAAGAAAACTATAAGGCATACAAGGAAGAACAGGCAGAGAAAGCAAGACAGCGAGAGCTTTCCCGTCTGGAGCATGGACAGCGGTTAGAGTGTAAGAAAGACATTGATGCACTGATTGCTGAGAAATTCAATGGTTTTGTTCTTCCGAGGAATACCGCAGATGAGATCATAGATAAATATGGCATTGACTGTGTGGAATTTGTTCTTGCAAATACGGTTACGCATTTTGATTATGATGGTCGTTTTTCACGGAACAATAAGGACTGGGCAAAGGACATTGTTGCGGAAAATGAGTGGGAGAACAATGATCTGATTCTAAGCTCACATCCGGCAGTGCTGGACGGATTTACCAATCAGGCGAGAAGATATATTAATGTGCTTCGGGAAAAAGAGAAAGAAGCACAGGAAACAGTCACGATTGATGGATATGAATGTATTCCGGTTGATCAGTGGGGCAGTGAAAAAGAGAAATATCTGCTTGGAAATGACATTGAGGACAGCAGTTTTTATTATGCACAGGTCAATGGGAAATCCTTTGAATACGACCATAAGCCGGAGCGTGGCGAGGTAGAAGATGATTATATCAATGCTTTGGCAGAGGAAGATATAGACCGACACGAAGCAGAAGTGTTTTCACGCTTTGAGGGGACGGATGGTATCGCAGAGCTGGATGAAGTGAAGGAATTAGCGTGGCATGTGGTACATGATGCTGATGATGAATATGGGAATCCGACACAGTGGAGTGCCACCTTATCAGAGGGAGTATTCCTTTGGATTGATAAGGAAGTGGACGGATATGCTATTTATGATACGGCAGACACCACCCGTCCGGCATTGGAGACATTTTCGACTTTGCAGGAAGCAATGGACTGGGGGAATGAGCTTGCAGAAAGTGGCAGGGAAGCAGAGACGGAGTTCTCTGATGAAAGGGAACAGACCGAAGATGAACTGGACAACATAGACACGCAGGCTGCCCGTGAGCGTCTGGAGAATGGAGAAGCAGAGCAAGAGACTGTAGATATGCTGTCGCAGGTGCTTACCGGAGATTGGGAGCCGCTTACACCTTCGTCAGAGGAAAAACAGCCTGCATCAGAAAGGCAATCAGCACAAGAAAGGTCGGTATCAGCACCAGATAAAAGTAACGCTGTCAATTTCCATATCAGCGATGACCGATTGGGTGAAGGCTCTCCAAAAGAAAAATTCCAGACAAATATTGCAGCAATCAAGCTGTTGGAGCAGATTGAGGGCGAAAACAGATATGCTACACCGGAAGAACAGCAGATTTTGTCACAATATGTCGGCTGGGGTGGTCTTGCTGATGCGTTTGACGAGAGCAAATCAAACTGGTCAGCAGAATATCACCAGTTAAGGGAACTGCTATCGCCGGAGGAGTACCGCATGGCAAGGGAGAGTACCTTGAATGCCCATTATACAAGTCCGGTCATTATCCGCCAGATGTACGAAACATTGGAGAAAATGGGATTTTCCAAAGGAAACGTACTGGAGCCTTCCATGGGTATCGGCAACTTTTTCGGTATGATGCCGGATTCCATGAAAGAGAGCAGGCTTTACGGAGTAGAGCTGGACAGCATTACCGGACGCATTGCAAGGCAGCTTTATCCGCAGGCAGATGTGCAGATCAAAGGCTTTGAAAAGACCGATTATCCGAATGATTTCTTTGATGTGGCAATCGGAAATGTGCCTTTTGGTCAGTATAAGGTGGCAGATAAGCAGTATGATAAAAATAATTTCCTGATACACGATTATTTCTTTGCAAAGACGTTGGATAAAGTGCGTCCCGGTGGTGTGGTTGCTTTTATCACAAGCAAGGGAACCATGGACAAGGCAAGTCCGGAAGTCAGAAGATACCTTGCACAAAGAGCAGACCTGCTTGGTGCAGTCAGACTTCCGAACACCGCATTTAAGGCAAATGCAGGAACCGAGGTCACTTCGGATATTTTATTTTTCCAGAAGCGTGACCGCATGGTAGAGCGTGAGCCGGACTGGGTACATCTGGGAGAGGACGCAAATGGCATTACAATGAACGCTTACTTTGCAGAGCACCCGGAGCAGATCGTAGGAAAGATGGAAATGGTATCCGGTCCTTATGGTATGGAAAGCACCTGTAAGGCAGATGATGGCAGACCATTTGATGAGCAGTTAGCGAAAGCACTTCAAAACGTTACAGGACAGATTGATACGATTGATCTGGATGAGGAGATTGTGGATGAAATGAGCAGGCAGAGTATTCCTGCTGATCCGTCTGTCAAGAATTTCAGTTATACCGTAGTCGATAATGAGGTATATTACCGTGAAAACTCTGTCATGAAGCCGGTGGAAGTATCAGACACCGCAAAAGAACGTATCAAGGGAATGGTGGCAATCCGTAACTGTACGCAGGAACTGATTGATATGCAGCTTGAGGAATACTCCGATGTAACAATTAAGGAAAAGCAGACAGAACTTAATAGCCTGTATGATAATTTCTCTAAGAAATATGGTCTGATCAATTCACAGACGAATAAGAGAGCCTTTAATCAGGACAGCAGTTATTGCCTGTTGTGTTCTTTGGAAAAACTTGATGATGAGGGCAATTTCAAAGGCAAGGCGGATATGTTCACGAAGCGTACCATTAAAAGGGCAGAGGTTGTCACAAGTGTGGATACCGCAAGTGAAGCGCTGGCAGTATCTTTAGCAGAGAAAGCCAAAATCGACCTTGATTATATGGGAGAGCTTACCGGAAGAGATAAGGATACACTTACTGAGGAGCTTCGTGGTGTCATTTTTCAGAACCCGCTTACCGATGTCTGGGAGACAGCAGACCAGTATCTAAGTGGCAATGTGCGAGAGAAACTTGCCATAGCAGCAACTTATGCGGAAAATCATCCGGAATATGCTCCAAATGTGCAGGCTCTTACTCAGGTACAACCGAGGGAGCTGGACGCATCGGAGATTGAGGTACGTATTGGTGCCACATGGATTGAACCAAAGTATATCAATGATTTTATGCGTGATATTTTCCAGACACCGGAACATTTATTACGCAGGGATACGATAGGTGTGCAGTTTTCGTGTGTAACCGGAGAGTGGAATGTAAAGGGCAAAAATGCGGACTATGGCAATACGCTTGTCAACATGACATACGGTACAAGCCGGGTAAATGCCTATAAGATACTGGAAGATTCCCTGAACCTCAAAGATACGAGAGTATATGACACCATTGAGGAGGATGGAAAGGAAAAGAGAGTCCTCAATAAAAAGGAAACCATGATTGCAAGCCAGAAGCAGGAAGCAATAAGGGAGGCATTTAAGGACTGGGTATTCCGTGATCCGGAACGCAGGCAGACACTTGTGGCAAAATATAATGAGCTTTTCAATTCCACCAGACCAAGAGAATATGACGGTTCGCATCTGAAATTTCCAGGCATGACACCGGATATTGAATTAAAGCCGCATCAGAAAAATGCGGTTGCCCATGTGCTGTATGGAGATAATACCCTGCTTGCGCACTGCGTCGGTGCCGGAAAAACCTTTGAAATGACAGCGGCGGCAATGGAAAGCAAGCGTCTGGGACTATGCCAGAAGTCATTATTTGTAGTGCCGAACCACCTGACTGAACAATGGGCAAGTGATTTCCTTCGGTTATATCCCGGAGCAAATATCCTTGCGGCAACGAAAAAGGATTTTGAACCTGCCAACCGTAAGAAATTCTGTTCCCGTATTGCCACAGGCGATTATGATGCCGTTATCATCGGGCATAGCCAGTTTGAAAAAATCCCGTTATCACAGGAAAGACAGGCGGCAACCATTGAAAGGCAGATTGATGAGATCGAGCTTGCCATTGAACAGGCGAAAAAGGATAATGGGGAGCGTTATACCATTAAGCAGATGGAAAAATCAAGGAAAGCATTGCAGGTGCGTCTTGATAAATTAAATGACCAGAGCCGGAAAGATAATGTCGTAACCTTTGAGCAGTTGGGTGTGGACAGACTGTTTGTGGATGAGAGCCACAATTACAAGAACCTGTTCCTTTATACGAAAATGAGGAATGTAGCTGGTATTGCACAGACAGAAGCGCAGAAGTCCTCCGATATGTTTGCCAAGTGCCAGTATCTTGATGAGATTACAGGCGGAAAGGGTGTGACCTTTGCGACTGGAACACCGATTTCCAACAGCATGACGGAGCTTTATACGAATATGCGTTATCTTCAGTATGGTACGCTTCAGAAGCTGGGACTGGGACATTTTGACGCATGGGCGGCTTCTTTTGGAGAAACACAGACAGCCATAGAGCTTGCACCGGAAGGAACCGGATACCGGGCAAAGACAAGATTTGCGAAGTTTTTCAATCTGCCGGAGCTGATTGCACTTTTCAAGGAGAGTGCGGACATTCAGACACCGGATATGTTAAAACTTCCTGTGCCGGAAGCGGAATACGAAAATGTAGTATTGAAGCCGAGTGAGTTCCAGAAAGACATGGTAGCGTCCCTAGCGGAACGTGCCGAAGCAGTCCGGGACAGGCAGGTACAGCCTTACGAGGACAACATGCTAAAGATTACCAATGACGGAAGAAAGCTGGCACTTGACCAGAGGCTGCTCAATGATATGCTTCCAGATGAGGAAAATTCCAAAGCGGCAACCTGTGTGGAGAAAGCCTATGAGATATGGGAGAACACCAAAGAGCAGAAGTCAGCACAGTTGATTTTCTGTGATCTTTCTACACCGAAAGGCGATGGCACTTTCAATGTGTATGAGGATATAAAAAATAAGCTCATGGAAAAAGGAGTGCCGGAGAATGAGATAGCATTTATCCACGATGCCAATACAGAACTAAGAAAAGCGGAGCTGTTTGCAAAAGTAAGAAGCGGACAGGTTCGTTTTTTATTAGGTTCCACAGCAAAAATGGGAGCCGGTACGAATGTGCAGGACAGACTGATTGCACTGCATCATCTGGATGTGCCTTGGCGTCCTTCTGATATTGAACAGCAGGAGGGAAGAATCTTACGACAGGGCAACCAGAATGATAAGGTCAAGATATTTCGTTATGTTACGGAAGGTACATTTGACAGTTACTCATGGCAGCTCATAGAGAATAAGCAGAAATTCATCGGACAGATTATGACCAGTAAATCTCCGGTACGAAGCTGTGAGGATGTGGATGAAGCGGCACTTTCCTATGCAGAGGTCAAGGCACTTGCCACAGGTAATCCTTACATAAAAGAAAAAATGGATCTCGATATTCAGGTATCGAAGCTGAAACTGATGAAGGCAAACCATACCAGTCAGAAATACAGGCTGGAGGATAACATCACACAGCATTATCCGCATCAGATCGCTATTTTCAAGGAGCGTATCGAAGGCTTTACCGCTGATATGGAAAAATATGCGAAAAATAAGCCGGAGGATAAGGAGCAGTTCTTTATGCAGGTGGGTGGAAAACCATACACAGATAAGAAGGAAGCCGGAACTGCAATCATAGCCATGTGTAAGGAAATCAAAGGTATCAATGCCAGTGCGGATGTAGGTGAATATCTTGGATTTAAGCTGAATGTAACATTTGATTCCTTTAACAATAAGTTTGTGATGAATGTCAAAGGCGCCATGAGCCACCCGATGGAAGTCGGCTCTGATCCGCTTGGAAATATCACAAGAATCAACAATGTACTAGAAGCCATGCCTGCACAACTTGAGGAAGCACAGACGAAGCTATCCAATGTGGAACATCAGCTTGAAACAGCAAAAGCAGAGGTAGACAAGCCATTTCCACAGGAAGCAGAACTTGCCGAGAAACTGGAGCGTCTGGCAGAGCTTAATTCTTTACTCAACATGGATGAAAAGGGCGATGATGCGATTGGTATGGATGATGAAGCCGCAGAACCGAAAAAACCACAGGAAACTGTGAAAACAGTGGATAACAAAAGGGACGAGGTCGCAGATATGCCAGCAAAGCAGAGTAATCTTGGGAAAACGGCTGTGGGTGGTAAGCTGTCAGACCGACCGGCAGAACGGACTTCATTGCAAGAAAAACTCGCAGCAATGAAGGCAAGGGTGTCTGGGACACCTGCAGGAAGGGATGCAGCGGATAAGACAAAGAAAAAAGAAGAAATTTTATAGGAAAATCTATTTTATTCCTAAGTTTATTCCCAACCTGTCAGCATTATTTGGGTTGGGAATATTAAAAAGTGTTATAGCAGTTTATGTAAGGGCAGTCCGTAGTGGCTGCCTTTTATCGTACAAGATGGAGGTCGTTTATGGCAGACAACAATACAGAAAAACAGCGTGTGCAGGAGCTTACGAACAAACTGGAGCAGGGATTGCAGGACTTATTCAACAGCGATAGTTACCGCAATTATCTTAGTACAATGTCAAAATTTCATAATTACAGTTTTAACAACACGCTCTTAATTGCGATGCAAAAGCCTGACGCTACGTTAGTGGCCGGATACAAGGCTTGGCAGAAAAATTTTGAGCGTCATGTAAATAAAGGGGAAAAGGCAATCCGTATCCTTGCACCTGCACCCTATAAAATCAAAGAGGAGAGGGACAAGATTGATCCGGTCACACAAGAACTTTTACTTGATAAAGACGGAAATCCGCAGAAAGAGGAAGTCGAGATAACAATTCCGGCATTCCGGGCAGTATCCGTTTTTGACCTATCTCAGACGGACGGAAAGCCGATACCGGAACTTACAGCAAAGGAGCTTCTTTCAGATGTGGAAGGCTATCAGGACATGATTCGTGCAGTAGAAGCCATTTCACCAGTACCGATTGAACTTGAGGAGATTGCAGGAGATTCCAAAGGCTATTATGATAGGGAAGCAAAGCGGATTGCGGTGCAGGAAAACATGAGCGAGAGCCAGACCTTAAAGACCATGATCCATGAGGTGGCTCATTCCAAGCTGCACAGCAAGGAAGTGGAGCAGGATGAGCAGATGCGAAAAGACCGCAATACTAAAGAGGTGGAAGCAGAGAGTGTGGCGTACACCGTTTGTCAGCATTTTGGTGTAGATACCTCTGATTATTCTTTTGGGTATATTGCCGGATGGAGCAGTGGCAGAGATACCAAGGAACTGAGAGCTTCCATGGATACGATACGGAGGACAGCTTCGGAGTTGATTACCGGGATAGAGGAACAATTACAGGAATTACAAAGGAACAGGGAAGTATCACAGGAACAGACAAAGGAAAGTATTCTCCTCATACAGAATACTGACCTTTCAGAGTTCAGTCTGCTTGATGTATATGGCATGGACAGACCGGAACTGATGCAGGCATTGTCAGAAATGACAGATGATGACAAGTTGAGCATACAGGCATATTTGGAAAGCAGGGGTGCATGGACAACGGAAATCGGCAATCAGGATTCCAAAGAGTACGGAGAGTATCATCTGGATGTGCGTTATAACACAGATACAGATGAGCTGATTGATATGAAGGAGAGAAAGGCGGTCTATGATAAGGCAATGGAGCCGATCAATGCCGATGATGTGGTTGTTAAGTTCGCTTCCATTTTTGAAAGCGAATGGGAGGTTTTGAAAATCACAAATATGTTGAGGGATGATGTCGGAAAAATGCTCAAAGATATGGATTCTCTTGATGAAAAAGAATGGGATGGCAATTACCTTTCATATATGGAAAAACAGGGAGCGGAAATCACGTTACTTGCGTCCAGTAGTAAGGAATTAAATGGAAATATGCCGGACTTTTGGGATTATGAATACGATTTTGATGCAGGTCTGACGGATGCGGAGGAATTGTCTGTCATGCAACAGGCAGAGCATATCATTAACCGGTTGGAGCATGGACAGCCTGCCTTTTCCGATGCTGAAAGAAATTTGATTGTAAATTATGCTTATAAGCTGGGTAATGTGGAGAAAACAAGGGAGCTTGCAGAACATATCTATGCACAGGAAGTGGATGGAAATCAGGATGTTGCATTAGCAATGATTGATGCACAGGCAGAAATCGACGCACTTCCGGATAGCATGGTAGGTGTATCTGAAATGCAGGAATATGGCTATACATGGAATGAAATGTTTCCTCTGACACAGGAAAGGGCAATAGAACTATTTGACCATGATCTGCCTGTGTATCTTCTGCATACAGACGGTTCAGAGACTATCGTATCCGGCAGAAAACAGATTACAGAACATGACGGGATGTGCGGCATTGAAAAAGGGGACTGGCTGAATGAACGAAAGCTCCAGATGATGCAGGAAGAACTTGCTGAAAGTGATTCGAACAAGGAAGCACAGCTTTTGTATGGAAATACCGATAAATATGGCATTTACCAGTTAAAGGATGATCCGGAACTGGATAAATTCCGCTTCACTGGAACTGAAAGTTTGAAGCGTATGGGGATAACGAAGGACAATTTTGATGCTGTATCACCGGAGAATTATAAGCTCGTGTATTTGGGCGAATTGTCAGAATTGCAGGGACAGACGCAATCGGAAACACTGGAAGCAATCTATACAAAGTTCAATATTGACCATCCGGCAGACTACAAGGCACATTCCCTGTCGGTCAGCGATATTGTGGTATTACATGAGAACGGGGAAAACAGCGCACACTTTGTAGATTCTTTTGGATTTACAGAACTGCCGAAGTTCATGCTGACACTGGAGGGCAAGGAGAATGAGATAGAGACGGAGCTTGCGGTTCATATCGCAGACCGTTATATCCTTATGCACGAATGTGATGAGGGATATGATTACTCCATTCTGAATGAGCAGTATCATTTACTAGATGGCGGTGTTTATGACAACCCGGATATTACGATTCAAAGAGCAATGGATATGGTAATTGCAGACTTGCAAGAACCACGCTTTTCATCAGTCACAGAGCAGTATTATCGTGACGAATATTTGCAGGGCGAAGTATATGCGGGTTCTGAGGTGGAGATTGTAGATTATGAGGAGCTTTCAGAAAAAGCGGAGGAAGTGGAACGGGCAGATTTGGAAGCAAAGCAGGCAGAATTTAGAGAGAACAATCCGGATGTGGTTGCAGATTTCCGGGCAAAGACAGAGGAGCTTTTTCACAGCCTTGACGGGCAGAGTGCAGAGGATATAGAAAAGACGGTATATGCCTATGTGCAGTCGCAGATAGACGAGTATGGACTGGATGCACAGATTGTTGATGTGGTGGTATCCGGAAGCCGATGCAGAGGTATTGAGCAGGAAAACTCGGATTTGGATGTGGTTGTGGAATACACAGGCTCCACTAGAGAAGATGACCTTTTCAATATGCTCCATGAGGACAGCATTTATATTGCAGGCATACAGGTAGATATTAACCCGATTACAGAGAGCAGAACCGGAACATTGGAGACTTATCTTCCGGAGGTGGAAATTTACCTGCAGGAGAAGGCACAGCAGGAGCAGATCAACAATCAGCTTGTCACGCAGGGGAGAGAATTGGTGCAGGAACAAAACGCACTTGTATCAGAAGAAAAAGAGCTTTCTGAACTGGAAAAAGAGCCTGTAATTGAACCAGAGACAGTCCATATTACATTTACGGTTGCTGAGTGTGGAGAATTTCACAATATGGGTGAATACCATGAGGGCATTGAAACGATAGAGGAAGCTATGAAACTTTACAATGCCATTGATCCTTCCCGTATGCATGGGATTCCTTCTATTGGTGTAAATATGCACATTGATGGTACAGAAGAATGGGAAGATGAGGAAGCAGATATTGTCAGAGGGAATTGCATAGATGTGGATTTTCTGAATTACACACCAGAGCTTCGGGATACTCCCACAGTGCAGGATGCACTTAAAAAACTGATTGCGGCATATCCGGAGAAAGAGGTCAATGACCGGGAGACAAAAGAAACGAAGATACAGACGCTTGCGGCAGAACTTGATCAGTTATCCTATGATATTGACACTTTTGAATATAGAGACTCGGTACCGGACAGGGAAGCACAGGTTCAAATGATTGCAAATGATATAAAAAGCGGTAATGTGAAGCCATTACAGATTTTTTTGCAGACATCTATTGATGAGGGAATTGACGAGGACAGCGAAAGACAGGCAAAAGAGCTGATTGCTAAGCTGGCAGAATATAAGCCGCTTGCCAAGATCGAGGAGCTGGAGGAGCAGAATTATAACATGATTGATGACAGGCTCAACAATGGTGTGGAGAAATTCAATCGTGAGGAAGAAATGAAAGAACAGGCGGAAAAGCCGCAGGTTCGTACTTCCTTAAAGGAGCGTCTGGCAGCTAAGCAGAAGGAAGTGGCACAGGGCAAGAAAGATTCCAAAGAGCAGGAAAAATCAAAGAATACACACAGGGAGATGTAAGAATATGAATAATCCATTTACAGTTGAAGAAACCAATTTGATATGTATTTTCCATAGTGACAGCAGGGCAAAGGTTATAGAGGGCATTCATAAGGCAATGAAGCATATCGACGATGATGAGCTTGTGGAATTGTCGTTGCGTGTGGCAGGAAAACTGGAAAGCATAAGTGATGAAGAATATGCCAGATTAGTGTTGGAAGCGGCAGAATAAAAATATGGTAGTCATTAGGTGTCCCTTTTGACTACCGTTTTTTTATTAAAAATTAAAGAGGAGCCGGATCACTCCGACTCCTCCAAGTATGTGTCCGCAAACACATACCCCAATTGCTATCTATAATATACTATAGGCAGGTAAAATATGCAAGCATTATATGGAATTTTTTAAGATGTTTAAGCGAGAGAACAAATCAGGATGAATCGAAATAGATGAAACATTCGGGTTTACAGAAGATTCGTATTCTCTTGTAATCTTTTCAAATTCACGGATGAATGATTTGATCTCTGTTTTAGAGACTTTCAGTAATTTTAAGTAGTAACAGATAAGGATGATGTAATCGCCGATTGTTTTGAAATTTATGTATGGCATCCCCATTTCTAAAATCAGGCATTGTTTCATTGGTCTTGAAGGGTCCATTTTTTTGAAACGGGTATCATATACCACATCGTTGTGAGCAATGGCATTTCTTAAATCTTTTAAGGCATATACATATTTATAAAGTAATTCCCGATAAGTATCACTTGATAGATTGATGCCGATTGCACGGGATACTTTTTCACGCATATCAATGGTCAGGCATGAAAGCAAATATCCAAAATCGCCCATAGTGAGAATTTCAAATATTGCCCATAAAGGAACTTCATTGTAATTGACATTATTATAAAAATGAGTGATTTTCGGATTCTCTTTTCGGTATGCAGCAGCAATGGCATTTTGTATGGAGCCTTGAAGATTTAGTTTGTTGTTCTGGTATTTCTTCTTTATATCCTCACGAGTTCCGGCAGGAGCATTCTTGTAGCTGCTGATTGCCTTATCGTACATATCATAGATACTGCTGGAATCAATTTCTGACATAATGGTGTTCAAAGCAATATTTTTTAGAGCAGTTTCTATAAACATCATTTTTATAAGGAAAAACAGCATAGATTTTTCAGTATCTTTTTATAACTATCACGAACCGTCAATATATCCCTGTTTATAAGGGTTTGACGGTTTTTTTCTTCTCGCAGGTCTACCGTGGAACTGGTCGTAATCCCTTATATTTTCACTCGAAAACGTTGTATAAATCGTTGTAAATCATGCTACAAGGCTTCGCATTTCTCTGTTTGCTCCTGCCTCTGACGCATGAGCGTATAAGTCCAGCGTTATCGTTATGCTTGCATGTCCCATGATATACTGTAAATTCTTCGGGTTCATGTTCTTCTGTGCAAGCTGTGTGCAGAACGTATGTCTTAGGCTGTGGGGCGTTATCCTCGGCAACGGCGTTTTCTCATGACTCTTGTTATACTTCTTTACAACGCCATTCAGTACCGATTTATAATTGCTCTCCTGCATAGGCTTTCCACTAGGGCTGATGAACAGAAAATTGTGGTAGCCGTCTATCTCCTTGAGTGTCGGCTTCTGCTTCCTTTTCAGCACCCTCTTAAAGGCTTTCTCTGTTTCCTCGCTCATAGGCACGTTGCGGAAACCGCTCTTTGTCTTTGGCTCTGCTATGTAGAAACCGTCCTTGTCCCTAAGTAACTGATGATTGATACGGATTGCATGGTTCTTGAAATCAATATCGCTCCTTGTCAGTCCGCACAGCTCCGAGATACGCAAGCCTGTTTTCAGCAGGATAAGCACATCATCATGATACTTCTGATAGGTTCTGTCCTGCTCCATGAAGTCTAACAATCTTGCTTCCTGTTCCTCGCTCAATGCGACTTTCGGCTTGCTGTCGTCCTCTATGACCTCGCTTAGCTGGAAATTAAAAGGGTTCTTCCTTACATAATCGTCCTCTATTGCCATGTGGAATGACGCTTTCAGGGAACGCTTGTAGTTATTGATTGTCTTGTAGGAAAAACCGTTCTCTTTCATTCTGACCGCCCATTCCTTAGCGTCTGACGGCTTTATGCTGTCTATGCTCCTTGCTCCCAGTTTGTCCTGTTCCAACGCTTCCATGAGGTATTTACGCCCCTGTTGGGTGCTTTTCTTCACGTTCGGTCGTTGGGCGTTCTTTTTGGCGTATAGCTGGCACAAGGTCATCTTGCTTCCCTTTGTGTCGATACCGTCATATAAATCACGCTGTATGATACGCTCTTTTTCCCTTAGCGACAAGTCCTCACGCTTTCCTGCTGGTGTCTTGTCCGTAGGCAACAGCTTCCATGCGTAGACATACTTTGTTTTTCCCAGTGCGTCCACATATTTATAGGTGTACCTGCCGTCTTGTCTTTGGCTCTCTCCTCTGTATAAGATACGGTTTCTGTTATCCCGTCTTTTTGCTGATGACATTCTTTCTTAACTCCTTTCAAAGTAAGAAAGAGCCTTGCTGTAACGACTTATACACATCTTATCACACACAAGGCTCTTTTTCACTAGATTTGTTCCAATCGGTCTATGACTTTTTCAAATTTCTTTTTCTTGATGAGCATACGGTTTCCGTTCATCACAACACATTCCTCTTTGTATTCGTTGGCAAGCTGGCGGAGCTTGTTCTCCCCGATACGGAAATAACTGGACGCTTCCTCTATCGTCATGAGGTATCTTTCCCATAACGGCATACTTAAATCGTGCATAGATATGACACCTCCTTTCCTCGTAGTTTTGAAGCGGTCAGACGGCTTGTGTCAAAGCCCACAGGGATTGCACCTCTGCATGGTTCTCATGTAGCCGTACCCATTGCGTGCGACGCTCTGAACGCTCAAGCTGTGGCTGTACGGGAGTATCATTATCAGACGGGACAGGTCATGACTGGAAAAGGGGACAAGCCTTTTCTATGAACACAGACATTTCTCGCTCGCTTACAGGGCAGGAAATAAGGTCGTGGCGTGTCTGCTCCAACGGCTCGCTGTCCGTCTAACGTATCTGACCGCTTTATTCACTTATCAAAGAACGCTTGAAAGAAGAAATCTCCCCTACACCATTAATACAAATAGAAAGGTGCATTTTGGCAAAAATCGCTTTGCTTTCTTCCTTTCACACCATATAGGGACAGCAAAGTGCTGTTTGCTAAGTTGATTGATAAAAAAATTTCACTTTTTTCCTCTTTCACTCCATATCAGTCCGCTAAAAGACGATTTGTTGCAAAAATGCTTTGCTTTTTTCCCTTTCACTACATATAGGGACAGGAAACGGCGTTTTGCTTCCATTTTTGAAAAGAAATTTCTCTTTCTACTCCATATAGGGACAACAACATGCGATTTAATGACTAAATCCAGAAATTTTTTTATCTTTCTTCTTCCACACCATATCTGTCCAGCAAGTAGCTGTTTGTTAAGCTGGAAGCGAAAAAAATCAAGATTTCTTCTTTCTATCCCATATCTGTCCGCTGACCGCCCAAATAATGACTGTTTGCGGAAATTTCTTGAAAATATTTTCCAATCAAAAATACCGCTATTCCTTAGAAACAGCGGTATCAGCCTATAATCACATCGGATATGTCGGTTGTCATTTGCTTGATTTTCAATTCCTGTTTGTCTGTCAATCTCGTCTGCCTGTCGATTGCTTCCAAGTAGTTCGCCCCCGTTTCCTTTTCAATCTCCTTTATCATCAGCAGAGAGGGCATGACCTGCCGTTCCAGCCAGCGTATCGTCTTATCCATGTTGACGGCAACAGGTGTCATGATGAACGGGAGGGAAGCGGTCATATTCTCAATGAATATATCCCACAGGATATAGTCGGGAAAGTCCACTTGCATGAGGACAAGGCTTGCAATGGTCTGTTCGGGATTTCTTGAAAAAATAAGTTCTTCCACCGCCTGTCCTGCCTTTTCATTTTTTAGTCGGATTTCAAGACGGTTCTTGATGTCGGTCTGTATGCCTTTGTTCCTCTGCTCTTTTTCTTTCTCGTACAGGCAGAAGTAGATAGGGCTGTTCTTTGAACCGATATAAAAGGTCTTTGCGGTATCTCCCTTTGCCCCCGACAGTTTTCCACTGTCCACGCCCTCATATTTCCTTGAGCGTTTCCATACCTTATCGGCGTAATAGCGTTCTCTTAGGATTTCTATATCCAGCAGTCCGCCCATATCATTGACAGCCAAGTCAAGACGCTTAAAGATACCCTCATAGTCCATACAACGGCTCAAAAAGTGATACCAGCCTGTTTTCCTTGCCTGTAGGACGTGTTCCAAGTGCCGACAGCCCATGCCCTTTAATTCCAGTAAAACGCCCATAGAAGCGTCTTTGGAAGCGGTAACAATAATCTCGCCATAGCGGTATAGTTCTTCATAGCCGAACAGCCCGTAATCTTCATGGATAAAGTATTCAGCTTTCATAGCTAGCACGTTTTTGATAATCTCCAATGCGTCCGTAGTAGGGAAGCGGACACGCAGATAATCAATATTCAGCGTAAAAGGCTGTGTGCATTTGCAGTAGTCCAGATAATGCAGGAGCGTATGCTTCATTTCTTTGCTGGCTCTTGTTTTCCCGTTCTCAATCTCATTCAGGTTTTGCCTGCTGATGTGCAGTTCCTTTGCCAGTCTGCTTTGGGAATAACCGCAGGCGTTCCGTTTTGTTTTCAATGCTTCGATAAATTCCATGTCATTCATGTTCATTCCTCCAATCAAAAAAGGCATACGCCCATAGGAGCATACACCTTGTATTTTTTGCTTCCGATATGCTGTTTTCGACCTGTCGGGTAGAAATGACAGGGTGTGAAGTGCAGTAAGTTCTTATAACTTCGTACATCGTTTCATATCGGGATTTTTGTAATTGTTTTGTGCCTTGTTTCTTGTAATAGTACCCCCCTGTTAGATAACGGGGGCTTTGTAAGGCTCGCAAGCTCGCCCAACCGCCGAAGTGAACCGTCCGCTCGCCAGCAAGCTGGCGTGGCGATATGTCTTACGACCGCCACCGCTGGCGGATCACTCCGTCGGTAGAAAGCTTTTTCCTGTAAAACTATAACCTTGACATATCTATAACTTTACTACATTCATTTACCAATCTATCATCATGTGTAGCTAAAATGACTATTGCTCCATTTAAAGCACATTCTTTAAGTAACTTAATTACTATTTGTCTATTTTCGCTATCAAGAGAAGCCGTAGGCTCATCAGCATAAATTATAGAAGCGTTTTTCAAAATTGCTCTTGCTATACCTATTCTTTGCTTTTCTCCGCCAGATAAAACTACAGCTTGTTCATTAGCTCTACCGCTTAGCCCCACTTTTTTTAAAATTGTTTCCACTTCTGATTTACGGATTTTAGATTTATCCAGTGTTATATTATAAGCAACACTTTCATCTTCGATGATACCATAATCTTGATAAATAAATGTAGCATATTTATGCCAAAAGTTAGTTTTCTCTTTATCATTCCATTTGGTGGCATTCTTTTGGTCAATTAAAATAGTTCCACTCTCAATTGGTTGTATTAAACCTAAACAGTTTAGCAATGTCGTTTTTCCACAACCCGAAGCACCTGTTAAAGCTATCATATCGCCACTATTCATAATATAACTTAAATTTGAAAAAATTAGGTTTCCATTAATCTTAACACTAATATTACTTATTTTTATTTCCATTTTTTTACTCCGTTCTTTATGTTTTTAGTCATTTCTTGTCGCTACTCTATAAAATGCTTGTCTAGTACATATATGATATGCAATGAAACTGCTTAAACTATACAAGATTAAAATAGCTATACTTACAATAATTACTGTAATAATATCCGGTCGCCTTATAACAAACGAAATTATTGCTCCTACAAATATTGTAAGTATTGCAACACAACATTCTTTTATAAAATTAGGCATAATGATTTCCTTATATGATTTCCCAAATGTATGTAATGTGAATATGCGTTTTTTATTTTCGTTTACCCATAATTGAGCAGTAAGAATACCAGCAAAAACCATAGATATAAAAATCAATATACAAGCTACAATGTAGAATATTGCTTCTTTTTCAAATTTTTGAGCTTGTGCTAAAGCAACATCAGCAATAGTGTCGATAGATATAACAAACTCTTTTATCGGTGATTTATTCAATTCGGTTCTTAATAATTGTTCATTTGGAAAAACGACATTTCCGCTGGAACAAGCTGGCAAAGTAAAGCCTAAAATATCTAATATTTCCGATGGACTATCAATTAGAATAATCAAAGGATTGGTAGCTTGAACGGTACTTCCACCAGAGCCAACATTAGGAGGTAATCCCAAAAAATTTTTTCCTATAAATTCGTAAAACTCTACTCCTTTAGGCTGTACTTCTTGTGTTTTTGTCCACAATGGCATTTGTGCCGTTAGAAAATCTTGTAACGGTTTGTCTAACGCATTTAACTCTATTTTTGTTAATTTACCACCCTTACCGTTTTTTTCTATTCCTATGTTGAAAGAGTTTATCCAACTTCTATCTGTAATAATAATATGGTCGTATCCACCATATTCCTCTTTGTTTAATTCAATAGATTTATCAATTACTAAAGATAAAGAGAGATTATTATTTTTTTCCATAGTTTTAAAAAACTTCTCTACATGTTGTCGCATCTTTTCTGTTTCTAATGAGTCTAAATCTCCGAAAGATAAACTTACATTACTTTGCATATTTTCCCACAAAGAATATTCATGAGATAATTGTTGAAGAACGTAAGCTGATGTAATGGTACTTGGTACTATCAAAAGTGCTAATATAATTGATATAATTCTAGTGCCTACACTTAATTGTTTGAATCTTTTTAGTGGTATTATTCTTTTTGCTATATGTTCACTTTTAGGCTTCACTATAATTGACATTCCATATGTTACTACTAATGATATAACCGTCAGAACAACTAATATAATTAAACTATTTGTAACAACTAACGGAATTTGTCTAATTCCTCTTGAAACTCCTATATATAGTAAGAATATAAAAAGTGCGGTAATATAACTTGGTATAAATAATTTTGATATTGCCAACGTATCTTCTTTGTAAATTTTATTTAATTCTACTCCGCCCAATAATCTAATACTACGCCCCTTTGCTCTTAAAACAAACCACGCAATCATAGAAGAAATAAATAATAAAAATGCCGTCAAAATTACGTTTCCTACTCCGTTATGCACCAAATTATAATAAATATCTTTTAGCAGTGAGGGAGTAGCCGTCCATTCAATATCAATACCATTTTCTATCGCCCATTGTTCAATGTCATGTTTAAAATCTGCATTGTTATCTGTTGCGTATGTTCCATATAATGGACGACTTCCTATATTTTTTGATGAAATCAATTCCCCTGTCAATTTTGCGTCAAGCCAATTTATTTTATTGCCTGTAACAACTAAATCATTACTAATAGGTTTCTTACTACCAAAGTAAATAATATCTTTTTTATTTTCATAATCATTAGTTGGTGTTGCTATTTTAATCAGTGTTGCATTATTAGTATCAACTATTTTATCCAATTCTAATGCCAATTCTTCTTTAGTTATCAATGTATTTGCAATATTTATTTCAAACTGTTCATTGGTATTAAGTGGTATTTGTTCTTGATTGGATACTATATTTTGAAAAATTAAAACATAACTAAAAATTGCCAACAAAAAACTTGTTAATCTTATACTAATTTTATTCATTTTAATTTATTACCTCCCTATTTCCTCGAGTTATTATACCATATTTAATGGTACGATTTTATTAAATTTTGTCAAAGAATTATTTTTTGATATTCCATAGTATCGAGCATTGATAATTCTATATTATTTCTGCTTATGAACAGATTACTTATCAGCCTATGGTTGTAAAGAGTGCTAACGCATTGCATACGCAACAAGCTCTTGACAAACCATAGTCTAATAAGTCTTAAGATAATCAAGCAGAAATGATATAGTATGCTGTTTCACGACATAGAAAAGGACGCTCTGTTTCAAGCGTCGATTTCTTATAACTCTGTATTTCTCTTTATAAGTCGTTACATAGGGCTCTTTCATTTGTTGTAATTTCGTTGTAAATTTCCTTATTTCCCTCTTGCTATTTTGCTGATAAACACTGTATTTATGCGGTTTTTCTTAATTTAGTATCTGTTTTTCCATATAAAAGAGATTTTAATTTTGTATCATATTGTATGGTTGCGTTAATCTCATTATATGAAGTGAATGGAAGTCTGTTAGAGGAAGATACAAAAAAACGGTATCCTTTATATCCGTGAAAATATCCGGTATTGATTAGTTGTTGCTTTTGTGAACTCCCTGAGATGGAAATTCCATTATCCCTAAGATGCCGCATTAAAGCATCGGGTGATTTATAATCTGTATTTGCCATAGTCTCTCCTAAACATTTGTAATAATAAATTAAGTATAATACATGGGTTTAACATTAACAAGCTACAAGATGGGATTATTCTTTTTCCTAGACTGTTCTGAGGTAAAATCGGGCTGTGTCTGACCGAGGTATTGATTCAGATTTTCCAGTTTTCGGTTTAATGATTGAACCTCTTTTTCACATTTCTTGTAGGTGGAAGTCAGTTCATTTTTCTGTTTCATCAGTTCCTGATATTCTGCTTTTAGCTTATCAACATTTAATCCTTTTAAGTTTATCCCAGTCTGCTCAAGTACACGTCTTGCACCGCCATATAGAATGAGCTGGCTTTCGTATCGGCGGAAATATGCGTCTGGGTTCTTTGATTTTTTATAGGCAATGTGATAGGAGCGGTTGGTTTTGTACTGCTCGGCATATTTGATGATTTCTGCAAGGTCTTTTATGCGGTGTTCCAGTTTCACAACGCTCTGCTTGGCAGATTTTCCGGCTTCGGTTTTTACAGTAATTTGATGCTTCAGCTCGGAGAGAGAACCAACTTCATTATAGCTTTGTGCAGCAATCTTCAAATTCTCGATAGTTGCCCATTGTTGGAGTCCGGGACTGTTTTGGAATTTTTCATCCGAGGTATCAATGAGCTTGCGAGCAGAATAGTCTTTTTTCGGGATAACAAGTTTTCGTTCACGCTTCATTTCGATGCGTTCTCGGATACGTTCCTTTGTGTATTCCTTACCAAGCGATTTTGTACTGCCACGGACAAAACGTTCTTTATCCAGAGGACGGAAAGAGATGTATTTGACAGCACCTTCTTCAAAAGATTCCCCTTTAATTTCATATCCTTTGGCTCTCATTAAAAGTAAAAAATCTTCGTATGTGGAAGCTGACTTGATACAAAAATTGATGTCCCTTCTAAGCTGGGTTTTCCAAGTAGAGCCATTCTGATCAGACTGCCATTCTTTATATTTTTTACCACGTTCACCACCCGGAATGATGATGGAAAGGTTATGCGCTTTGCATAGTTCATCACTTAGTTTCCGGATGTGGTAATACGACTGTTTGCAGTCGTGATATTTGTTATGCTCGATGTTATCAGCAGCACAAAATATGATGTGATTATGAATATGTCCTTTATCAATGTGTGTGGTGAGAACATACGAATATTTCCCTTCTAAAACCTTGTCAGCAAGTTCTTTTCCAATGCGGTGAGCTTCCTCATAACTGACTTCTCCTGGAGCAAAAGCCTGTATCAGATGATAGGCTTTGTTAGGACTGTTTTCCCTGCAATGGTCAAGGGTGTACTTAAAGTCAATCGCTGCTGTTTCTGGCGCACACGCATAAGATGAAACATAGATTTGTTCATCCGTTTTGTCGGGGTTGCAGATGTAATCTATTGCTTTATCAACGGTTGCTTTGATAGCATGGATTTTTGTGTATGCCATACTTCATTCATCAACTCCTTTACTTCATTCATATCGTCCTGATAGATGTTTCCGGTACTGTTTATCCGCTTTGCAATCTGGTTCAGACTGGAACTGATTCGTCCAAGCTCTGTATTATAATTTCGCAGATAACTGTAATCGACATCATACACGTATCCATATAAAACCAGCTTGCGTAAGAAAGCTGACATGCTTTTCATGCCAGATGCTTTGAATTTGGTAGTGAGAATGTACTGCTCATCATCACTGAGATAAAATTGCACCGGATTGGTGCGGTTTCTGTTTGCCATTGAGCCACGTCCTTTCTAAATTTGGGTACAAAAAAACTGCTGTAAAATGTTCGATTTTTACAACAGTCTGTTTCGTGTTTTATTCAATTTTGGGTGTAATTACCCATAGCAAATTGTAGCAAAGACGGTAGGAAAGGTCAAGGTATTCCACCGGAAAACCGAAGAAAAATCAAGAGAGGGTTAGGGATACTTCCCTATAGAAATTCAACCACACAGACGATAGGAAAGTGTGGGGGATTTCGCCTGTGTCATGACACAGGCAGTGCTTGCTAAGGTTGTTTCTGGCACTCCCGAAGGGTGTGCCGGATACTTAAAAACTATAGTCTTGCTATTGTTCGTTTATCCGAGTATAATCATGCTGAAACCATATAGAAGGGATAGATGAAGCTATGGAATATATGTCTGCACCGCAGGCAGCGGAAAAATGGGGCATTTCAGAAAGGCGAGTACAGATACTTTGTAAAGAAAACCGAATATCGGGTGCATCTAAACTTGGGTATATGTGGTTGATACCAAAGGATGCAGAGAAGCCCGCTGACGCAAGATACAAAAGAAATTTGAAAACTACACTTTAATCACAAAATCCTGTGATAAGCTATCCTTGGAGGTGGTACTATGCAAAAAATTTTAGTCGTTGAGGACGACTTGGATATTCAAGAACTATTAAAGAATTTTCTGCAAGAAGCAGGGTACAGTATTGTTTTAGCTAATGATGGTGTGGAGGCTCTTTCCATTTTTTCAGATGTTCAATTTGATTTAATACTGCTTGATATAATGCTTCCTAAAATTGATGGCTTTGCAGTCTGCGAGCTGATACGCAAACAATCTCAAGTTCCTATCATTATGCTGACCGCATTGAATGGTGAAGAAGAACAGATACGAGGGTTGGATATGCAAGTGGACGATTATATTACAAAGCCGTTTTCTATGCCTGTTCTTATTCGTAAAATAGCGGCTGTTTTGCGGCGAAGCATAATAAGTCAGAATCAAGAGCACCAAACTGTTGCATATAAAAATCTTATTTTAGATTTAGATAGTTATTCTGCTTTAGTAAATGGAGAATCGTATGAACTGACCCAACGGGAATTTGAAATATTGCGGGAATTGCTTTTGAATCAAGGGCGTGTTCTCACCCGGCAAATTCTGTTGGAACGCCTTTGGAAATATGATTTTTATGGTGATGAGCGTGTTGTTGATACACACATCAAAAATTTAAGAAAAAAACTTGGCATTGATTTTATCCAGACAATCAGAGGGGTGGGATATAAAATTGATAAAGAAAAATAAGAGCAGTCTGCTTATCAAAATATTTATTGTCACTTTTTTATTGACCAGCCTTTGCTGTATGATAACGTATGGGATTATTTCATGGCTTCTTCCAAAAACTTATAGTACAAGTCTTGATGCCAGTTTAGATAGTGCGGTAAATTCACTTCTCGCACAAGTAGAAAATCGGACTCCGATAGGAAGTGGCAATCTTTTTGATGAATTTGTGATGAATCAAAATGGTGTGTTAATCCAATTATTTGATTCTTCAAACCGTGAAATCGAGCTACCATCACAAAACAGTACAACATTTCCTGTTTTCGTTACAAGTGGTATAGCGATTGAAACCGATGATTCGGCAGCATATCGAGCAACACACAACTATATCTTTACATTTGCAGATACGAATGATGTCTATACATTGGCGGTTGCAGGCAGTGCGCAGGAAGTCAATTTGTTAAAAGATACGCTGGGCGGCGTTTTTCTTATTTTGATATTTGTAATCCTACTTGTTGCTGTGTTGGCTTCCATTGTATATTCTTATTATGTAACCAGACCCGTTCTGCGTATCAGCAATGTATCAAAAAGAATGTCGCAACTTGATTTTAGTTGGCGATGTGAAGAAAATCGAACAGATGAACTTGGAATATTGGCGCGTAGCTTAAATGAAATGTCACAGAAACTATCTGCGTCTATGACAGATTTGAAATGTGCGAATGAGAAACTACAAGCTGATATTGAACGAGAGCGTGCGTTGGAGCAGGCACAATTAGACTTTTTCTCCGCAGTTTCCCACGAACTGAAAACACCCATTACAGTTATTAAGGGACAAACCGAGGGAATGCTTTTGAATATCGGCGATTATCAAGACCGCAACAAATACTTAGCACGTTCTCTGGAAGTCATCAATACAATGGAAAATATGGTACAGGAAATTTTAACAGTTTCTCGTATGAAATCTTCAAAAGTTGAATTAAAAAAAGAAACAATTCAATTTTCTAATATGCTCAAACAGGAATACGCATTGTTTGAAGATTTAATTATCCAAAAAGGTATAGATTGGAATGAAAATATTGCGTCCAATTTGAGCGTTATTGGGGATAAGGCACTGATAAAAAAAGTAATCAATAACTTGATTTCCAATGCGATTTCCTACTCACCGGAGGGTAGCTCTATCTATTTGACTGCCTTTGCAGAAGATGGAGCGGTTCAATTTTTGGTGGAAAACACAGGTGTTCATATTCCTGATTCAGAAATTCCAAAACTGTTTGATGCATTTTACAGAGTAGAACATTCTCGCAATAAGAAAACTGGTGGGAGTGGTTTGGGATTATACATTGTCAAAACCATTTTAGAACAACATCAAGCAGAATACAGTATAATAAACACCGAAAGAGGTGTTTTATTCACAATTCAATTCTGAAAGCATGAGGCGGTGATAAGCACACTGCCCATGCTTTTTTTACTACACATAAAAAACATATTCATCACAATAGTATCCCAAAAAGGTTTGGTAATATAAAAGCATCAACAGAAAGGAGTTGTTTCAGATATGAAAAAAAATAATATTAAAATTCTCGCCTTTGCTATGACACTTTGTGTATCAACGACATTAAGTGCTTGTGCTGCTAACACTGCTGATACACAACAAGCAAACAAGGTAACATCAAGTAGCTTAGTTTCCGAAGAACAAGCCTATGACAGTAGTGATACTTCTTCCTCCAACTTCACTGCAGAAGCCTATGAAAACGATGAAGTGATTTCCTCGGAGGAACAGGCTAAAGCGGAAGAAAACCGCCGGAATGAAATTGCAGAACAGTATTCCGCTTATGAGCCCTATGGCATGACCTATGATAAAGAAAAAGACCGTTTCTTTTATGACGGTCAGACTGTGCGCTACTTCAAAGATCAGGTAAACGCAGAACACGCAAACTCGTTCTTCTTTGATGATGGTGTTGTGGACGTGGAGCCGATTAAAGACACTAATGGAACCTTAACAGGATTAAAGCAGTCCTCGGATGCTGACTTCAAGATCAGAACGGAAAAACAGGAAGAAATAAAGTCAGAACTTGCTGCGGCTGGCATTACCGGAAACAGCGGTAGTTTTGAATTGGGAGATCCAAATTATCGTGATAATAGCCTTGATGTCTATACCACATTTGGAATTTCATATGACAAAACCTCTGATAACTGGATATATGATGGAAAAATTATTCATATTCTCTATGATGCAGACCACAACACCTACTGTGACAACAGTGCAAACGATGGTATCAATCTCAAAGTGATCCGTGACAAAAATGGCAACATTGAAAAACTGGTGGAAACAGAGGCTCAAGAACTTGAGCAGTATGTAAAATAAACCAACCTCTGCCGGACGACGGCAAAAGAAAAAAAGCCGTCGTACAGCAGACATATTTTCATGTGCCTATGAAACGAATGCTTAGATATTCATTAATGGGAATCGTTTACTTTGATTGATACGAGGGTAATATTGCTGATTATAGCCGGTATAGGAAAATTGGTTATTAGAGAAAATGCAAAATAGAGGTGCTACATAAAAACAAGAATTTTAGAAATGGAAAGTAATTTGCAACAATTCCAAGTATAATGGGAGGTGATTTCTTTGGGAAGGTGTTGATTTTATCGTTTAAGGATGATGAAGAACATATTATCAATCGCATTTTATCCTGTATGAATAAAGAGATAGATATTTTGCATCACGGAAATGTTCAAAGCGGACAACTTTATTTCGATGGACTTTGTGTTGATGAACAGAAGAGAATTGTAGTTCGTGAAAATAATGAGATTGAGTTGACCTATACGGAATTTGAAATATTGCTTTTATTGGCACAGAATATGGGTAAAGTATTCAGCAAAGAACAAATATATGATAGTGTTTGGAAAGAACCTTATTTTGGCGATCATAATATTGTCATGAGCCATATCCGTAATTTACGAGGAAAGATAGAGGATAATCCAAGTAAGCCGATTTATATCCAGACAGTATGGGGAGTTGGGTATCGTTTTAACAAAAATTTAAGCAGCGGTCTGTGATGATGATACAGATCACTGCTTATTTTTCTTTTTTAACACCCAAGAGATATTCACAAGATACATGAAAAAATTCTGCCAGAGCCACTACTTCATAATCTGGTACAAAACGAGTACCCTGCTCAATACGCAGTACAGTCAAATCACTAAATTCATATCCGGCAAGTTGGAGCTGTTCAGCTAATGCTTTTTGTGATATATGCTTTTCGGTTCGTAATTCTTTTACACGTTGTCCAATAAGGTTTTTGGAATTGTTTTCTTTATTCCAGTAAATCTTCATTCAAATACCAACTTTCTAAAGATGAAGTGCTACATGATTGATTTTACGGAATAATGTTGATAATATACTTCTAAAGATGAAGTATAAGAAAATAAATTTATTTGATGTAATCTTGGGATTGATAATACTGACTGTAAAATGCAATACTTATATGGAAAGGTGGATACAAAATGAACGAAGTATTTGAAACAGTAGCAGAGGTATTGGAGGAGCTTAGAAGTGAAGCAGGAGAGCGTGAATATTCTGTTCAGACGAAAGAATCGGAAAAGGCAGATAAAGCATTAAAAAAGGCGAATCGGGAATATGAAACGGTGTTGGCTGAGCTTTCCGCAGAGCACAGAGAATTTTTTGAAAATTATATGGATATAGTGGATCACGCTCATTTTCAAGAAGAACAAAGAGCCTACTATCAGGGGATGGTAGATATAATGCAGATATTTGACGGACTGGGGATTTTAAAGGAAAGAAACAAAGTGAAAGAAGTGCTTATGCATATCAAAAAATAGTTCAAACAGGGTGGATGGCTTACCGGGAAGCTGACCACCCTGTTTTTCTTCAGAATAATTCAGAAATAATCCAGAAAAAATCGAAATCTTTCTGTTATTCTGTCTCATGGGTTTTATATGTACGAAGATAAGCTTCCACAAGTGCAAGTATAGTGGTGATCTGATCGTCCGTACATTCTGAAAGATAAACCAATAGCCTTTGGTAATCCAGATTATCGGTTGGAGCTGCTGGATAAAAAAACGGATCAGCAGAGATATGTAAAGCACGAATGAGTTGTCCGAGTTTTTCAAGACTTGGAACATTGCCATGATTTTCAATCTCTTTGATATATCTTGATGAGACACCGGATTTTTCGGATAACTCATCATAAGTCAGCTTTTGGTCTAATCTGGCTTTCTTCAGGCGAAAACCCATGTCTTTATCAATTTTCTTAGATTTAGCCATATCATGCACCTCCGTATATAGTGTATAGTTCACGATTTAAAAAAGAAATGAACTAATAAAGCACTAAAACAGAGGGGTATAGTACACTTTAATGAAATAAGAAACTTTGGATATTGCATATAAAAAAACGCAATGTTCAAAGGTTTTTTCACATGCTTTTTTATCCTTTGAATGTGTTTGGGAGAGTTATGTATTCTGAACCGTTGAAAGGATATTTTTGTATTTGGAAAATACTATACCGTTTAGTGCGTGAAAGGGCAGATAAATAGGTCGCATTTTAAGTAATGCGGCAGATGCTACAGTTGAAAGTGCATTATACACACTCGTAGAGTGTGGAGAAAATTTAATATCAGATATGAACTGCGTCCTGTGGGTGTGTGCCTGCGAGGACGTTTTTTGTATACAGAAAAATTTTTATAAAAATTTTTCAATCCACCCGAACATCTCCCCGGTTTCATTTGGGAGATACACCGGAAGGGAAAAAAGGCAAATGCCTTGTCATTCGGAACGGGAGGAGGTGAACTCGTATGGGGCAACCTTCTTCTAAGGATGAAATGACTGTCAGGCATCAGTTTGACCGTTTGTGCCAGATGGCATTAAAAGGTGAATCTGCCAATTATTACAAGCACATGGACTATCGCAGAAAACACGAAGTCACATTCTCTGAACTGTCAGAAAAGGAGTTGAGCAAATTATTTACTATGGATGAGTACGGAACAGAAAATCATCATTTTGAAGTGCATGGCTATGATATTGAAGTAAAAAATACTTTGATTGCGGAAGCATTAAAAGAACTTACGGAAAGAAAAAGGAATGTTATTTTACTTTCCTATTTCATGGAGATGAGCGATGCAGATATTGCAAGAGAAATGAATCTGGTTCGCAGTACCATTCATGAACACAGAACACGCTCTCTGGAAATTTTGAGAAAGATTATGGAAGGAATAGCAGATGAAAAAGATGTCTAAAACCAGAAACAAAGAAAATTTGTTGCCTTTCCATATTATAAAGGCAGCATCAGAGGGCGATGTGAGTGCAATCAATGCCGTGTTAAAACATTATGAAGGGTACATAATCAAATTGTCCACAAGAAAGCTGTATGACGAAAGTGGACAGGTACATTACTGCATTGATGAAACTCTGCGTCGCAGATTAGAAACAAAGTTGATTACAAAGATATTGGCTTTTGAAGTTGCATAACAGGCGGTTAGTATTGTCCCTTTCCATTCGCTGATTGCTGCGTATGCACCCTGTACCTTGACAACTGAATATTCTTTGCATACAGGACGTGAGGATATGTGGAGCCACTAGGTAGATTCGCCAGGATGTATCTGCTCTTTGATAGGAGTGAATGTGAGGAAATGTTGAAATATTACATTGAAGCAAAGGTATGGAGCGAGAAGATCTGACAAAATGTGTGGCAGTAACACAGGGCGATGAAGCATGTCCGTGATAATGATACTTCCGGATTGTAAGGAAATTTGCAGTCCGGTCAATTTGAATGACGGTGCAAGACCGATGTGGACAGAGTAATGATCTGTCACCTGTATTGCATTTTTATCTGCCTATGAGAGCCGGCAAGTGAATTGTAGGTTGTCATTGGCAGATAAAATGCGTGTTAAATTTAAGGAGGATTTGAGTAATGCAGAGGATGCCAAAGGCAATAAATAAAAAAAGACTGGTCAGATATAAGGAAGGGGCAGAAATGTACAGCATGGGTATGAATAAATTTCAGACTCTTGCCAAAGATGCGGGAGCAATTCTGAAGATAGACAGAATGGTGTTAGTAGACCTTGATGTGTTTGACCAATATCTTGAGTCATTTCGGGTGAAATAAATTTTGCAGACAAGGAAAAAGATTTTGGTTTAACCAAAATTCACTTGACTTTTAGTTAAACAGAAAGTATAATGATTATGAAATGGATGGAGGTGTATATTGTGGCTAGAACAGGTAGACCGAAGTCTGATAATCCTAAAAAAACTCTTATCGGATTAAAACTGACGGAGGAAGAAGCTGCAAGACTGAAAGGATATGCGTCCAAACATGACATGACCATAACACAGGTGCTACAAAGAGGTATTGATATGCAGTATGCAATGGATAAACCGGCTGAGTAGCTAGTACAAAATCTCTTTCCTTGAGAGAGGAGACGAGATGGCGAAATCAAGAAAGGATAACAAAGGGAGAGTATTAAGAAAAGGCGAAACTCAACGCAGTTGCGATGGTAAGTATGTATATACTTATGTTGATCCGGAAGGAAAGCGCCGGAGCATCTATTCTAAGGACATCATGGAATTGCGGGAGAGAGAAGTTAAACTGATGAAAGATCAGCTTGATGGGTTGGATGCGTATGCAGCCGGAACATCTACAATCAATTTTGTTTTTGACAGATATATATCGACAAAGGCAGAGTTGAGGGAAACAACAATGCGGAACTATAAATATATGTATGATCGCTTTATACGAGGTGGATTTGGCAAGAAGAAAATTGCCGCTGTGAAGTATTCTGATGTATTGCAGTTCTATCAGCATTTGTTGAAAGAAAAGGAAATGCAGATAAATACGCTAGAAACAATTCATACTGTTTTACACCCGACATTTCAGCTTGCTGTGCGTGATAACATCATTCGTGTTAATCCAAGCGATGGAGTAATGGCACAGATTAAAAAGCAACCGGGGAAAAATCATGGTGTGAGACACGCTTTGACAGTGGAACAACAGAGAGCCTTTATACGCTATATTGATGAAAGTCCTACATTTTACCACTGGGCATCATTTTTTAAGTTCCTACTTGGAACAGGTTGTCGAATTGGAGAAGCAATCGGTATCCGATGGGAAGACATTGATTTTGAAAAAAGGACGATCAGTATCAATCATAGCGTGGTTTATTACAGTAGAGAGTTCAAAGAACATCCGATATGTTCATTTGCTGTATCTCTTCCAAAGACAGAAGCTGGTATACGCACGATTCCGATGACGGATACGGTTTATGATGCACTCCAGATGGAATTGGATGACCAGAAGGAACATGGATTTAATGAAACAGTGATTGATGGGATGAAAGGATTTATCTTTATGAATCGTTTTGGCAATATCCATAATCCGCAAGCTGTAAACAGAGCAATCAAGCGTATATATGAAGCACACAATGCAGAAGAAGTGGTAAAAGCTGCAAAACAGCACAGAGAGCCTGTGATAATACCACATTTTTCATGTCATCATTTGCGACATACTTTTTGTTCAAGGTTTTGCGAAAATGAAACAAACTTAAAGGTAATTCAGTCTATTATGGGACACGCAAATATCGAAACAACCATGGATATTTATGCGGAAGTTACCGATACTAAAAAGCAGGAAGCAATTCAAAATTTAGCACACAATTTAGATGTATTTTAGGAAAGAGTCCGGCATGGACTGACGAGAGTACGACAAAATGTGTGCCATACGACAAGAGTACGACAAATTCGAGTGGTGTAATCAGCATAAATATGTTATTATAATAATGTTGGAACACCGAAAAAGGCTTTATTAAAGGAAAAAGCATTAAAGTAAATTAAATTGATGTGAAATCCCGACGATGCGAAGCACAACCTAAAAAATCCAGTATTTATGCGGGTTTGAAGGGTATGGGGTGGTCATTTGACCATTATTTTGACCATCAAAAGCAATAGTCATAACAAAGAGTGTACAAGGATTTACAATCTTATTGAAAAGCAAAATTAAAAGATAAGCACTACTTAGAGGATATTTTCTAAAGAAATTTAGAAAGTATCCTCTTTTTGCGTTATGGAGAAAAAATTTGAAAGGAGATATGAGTATGACAGGTAAAGAAGCACCTAATAAAAGAAACATGCAGAAGTTTGTGAGATATGCGGAAGGAGCCAAGATGTATAGTATGGGTTTAAGCAAATTCCAAGAGTTGGCTAAAGATGCAAAAGCATGTTATAAGGTCGGTCAGCTGGTTTTGGTCAATACCGAAATACTTGATGAGTATTTGGAGACATTCAGAATTGTAGAAGATGATTTTTATAAGTAGGTGAATATATGGCAGTTATATTATCGCCTCGTGGAAATGAGGCATTACTGTTATCAAGAAGGATGCCGAGACGAAGAAGTCTCTTGAGGGAGCTGTATTCGGCTTATATGCAAAGGAAGATATTTTCGATGCTGATGGCAGACTGATTGTAGCAGCTGATACTTTCATTGAAAAAGCAGTAACAGGAGCTGACGGAACAGTAACCTTTATTTCAGACCTTCCTCTTGGACAGTACTATGTGAAGGAAATGGAAGCTCCTGCAGGATATGTGAAGTCTGATAAATGCTTTGATGTGGATGCTTCTTATCAGGGTGATGATGTGGAAGTAATTGAATTTGAGGCAGAATTTGAAAACTATCCTACCAAGCTTGAAATTTCCAAGACTGATATTACCGGAGAGCATGAGCTTAAGGGAGCAAAGAAGAATTTAATGAGTTTGCAGCCAACTCCGGTTCTCGAGTGGTCTGTGTTTCGTATACTAGAAAATGGAAAAATAGATAATTTTTGCTATATTGGCGCGTAAAACAGACAAGGAGAGACAATTCAGTGAAAGCGGCACAAATTACGCAGTACAACAAAAATATTTATATTTCGGTCAATGATGCCCCAATCCCTAAAATGTTTGTAAGGAAATTTGGTACAGGGCAGTTGGGAAAAGACTGCCCTGTAGTGCAGTAATGAAATGCAATAGTATTTCGCACCCAAATACCAGTATTTCACACCCAAATACCAGTATTTCACACCATAAAGTCAGAGAGAAACCTTTATTTACCGATATAATAGATGATGATTTATGTAGCCTAAAAAGATTAGAAAGGTTTGATTTGAAATGAAGATTGCAGTTGTAGATGATGATAAGGCAATTTGTGAGGCTATTGCTCAGTTGATAAAGAATCAGGAGTCGGAAGCAGAGGTGTGTCAGTTTTCATCAGGAAAAGAGATGCTGGAAACGGGAGAAAACTTTGCAATTTCTTTTCTGGATATTGCAATGGAAGAAATGTCTGGCTTAGAGCTTGCGGGGAAACTCAGACATGAGCAGGAAAGAAAGGGATGGGTAAAAAGTATTCTTATTTTCATTACAGGTTATCGGGAATATATGGAGGAAGCCTTTGATGTAAATGCTTTTCATTATCTGGTAAAACCAATTGATGAGGAAAAGTTTTCAAAGGTTTTTCGTCGTGCATGGAAAGAAGTGTCTGCTTTAGAAGAACAGAGTAAAAAATACATCGTTATAAAAAACTCTGGCACACAGCAGAAAATATATCTAAAAGATATTTATTACATTGAAAGCAGCAATAAAAAAGTGATTTATCATACAAAAAATGGTAGGTTTGATACCTATGGAAAAATGGAAGAACTGGAAAAAGAATTAGGGAATGCCTTTTATCGGTGTCATAGATGTTATCTTGTGAACATGGAAAAAATTTGTGCATATAGTGCAGACACGATTCAAGTTGTAGGCGGGGATGAACTGATACTTGCCCAAAAGAAATATACTGATTTTGTAAAGCGTTATATGAGATATGCAAAGGACGGAGGAATTGTCAATGTTTGAAATGATGTTGCTTTCAGGTTCTATTTAACTGATAAACAGTATTTTCAGTGGCATTTATACAGAAAGCTTTTTAAAGGGGAGGTACCAGAAAAAAATAACTTTAACAGTATGGATAGTGATATGTTTTTTATGCCAAATTGTAATATTTGAAATAGTGGGTAGCAAGTACCAAATCAATGACATTGTTCAGGTAGTTGTTAATCTCTGTATTCTATTTTTCCTGCAATTATTATTGTTTCGCAAAGATTTGATGAAACAGGCATTTGTTATTTTTAGCTTTATAGCAGGAAAAGAAATTGTGAAATATATCGTAAGCATATTCAATTTTGCATTGTGTGAATTGTGGAACAGGACTTTTAGTTTTCTGATCTTAGAAGAGAAAATTAATACAGTGAAAGCGGCTTCTGTATTCGGAAAAATTTCTACGGGTGTTATATCTATTATAAGCGCATTACTTTATGCGATATTGCTGATTGTATATTTACGACTGATCCGTAGAGAATTTGTAAAAAAGGATTATCAGTTGCAGGTACAGGAAAGTGTTTTTTTGATTTTACCAAGCATTGCGGCATTGTGTATTTCAATCACAATAAAAATGATGATAGTGACTGTTGAAAATGGGATGACTGTGATTATTTATGAAACAGTTCCGGCAACACAGGTTTGGATTCCCGTAATCTGTTTTCTGTTGCTTTCTACGATTGTAGCCAATGTAATGCTGTTTCAGAAATTTGTACAATACAATGAAGAAACCAGAAAGCGCATTATGTTGGAAAATCAGGTACAGCAAATGCAGAAGGAAGTTACAGAAATACAGGATATCTATGCTGATATGAGGGGACTTAGGCATGATATGAGAAGCCATTTGTCAAATATTTCATTGTATGTAAAAACTATAATCGGTACAGACAGTGAAGAATTGAAAAGCTACATCGGGAAAATGGAAGAAACGGTTAGCAGGCTGGATTTCATTTATCAGACAGGCAATCCGATTACGGATATTATCATTCATCAGAAAAGTCAGGAAGCACAGAAAAAGAAGATTCAATTTGATGTTGATTTTATATTTCCGTCAAAACAGAAAATAGATGCTTATGATGTAGGTGTTGTTTTGGATAACGCACTGGAGAATGCCATAGAGGCGTGCTGTGAGGTGGAGGGGGAAAAGAGTATTTATTTGCATGCTTTTGTAAAGGGCAATTTATTTTTTATAGAGATTGAAAACAGCTATTCGGGAAAAGTTGTATTTGATGTGGAAACCGGATTGCCTGTAAGTCATAAGAAGGACGCGAAGTTACATGGACTTGGCATTTCCAATATCCAAAGATGTGCAAAGAAGTATATGGGCGATATTGATATTGTGCTTAGCGATACAGGCAATAAAAAGAGATTTAATCTTACCATTATGATGTATGGAAAGATTTCACACCCATAAAATCGTTGTTCACACCATTTGAGTGAAATCATTGACAGGAAGTTTTGATAAACTATGTAGAAACTATAAATTGAATGGAAGGAATGGTGATTACTATGTCAATGGAGATTAATAATTATAGTAGTTATGCAACAAATTACACGGAGAGAATAAAAAAATCGGATAGTAAGGCGGCTACAGAAGTAAAGACAGGCACATCAGCAAACAGCAAGGACGGGGTACAGGAGTATTATGAGAAACTGTGTAAAAAGTTCCCGGAGATTACTTTTAATACGGGTAGCAGTCTTATGAGTGGAAATGAAAATAAAGTGGTAATAAATCTTTCTAGCGAATGTCTAAAGAAAATGGCAAATGATCTGGAATTTGCCAAGAAAGTAGAGTTTAATTTAACTGGTGCAGTACCGGGACAGAATAGAATGTTTGCACAAGCCAAAGCTGATAATGCAGTGATACATGGTGTTACAACTGTAATAGATGCCGATGGGAATGCTTCTGTTACTTGCGGAGGTATGACAAGAACCAGTGGTTCAAAACAAAATTCAACTACATTGAATGCGGAAAAGAAACAAAAAGAAAGATTAGAGAAAAAGCGTGAGGAAAGAAAAATCTCAGAAGAAAAGGCAGCTAAGAGACGGGCAGAGAAAAAGGCGCAGTTGGAGAAGCTGACAGAAGATGAAACGTTTACAATATCAGCTACTGGCACTGATGTAAAAAGTGTTACGCAGAACCTCTTAGCTGCGGTTTCTGGTACATCTGCGCCGACAGGGGCAAGTTTTGATATAAAGGCATAAGGAGAAATTGTTCATATTCCGCAAGGCACATAAACCTTTGCTTTTGCGGACTGCCCGGACTTATTGCAAGGGTGTAGGGGGCTCTGAACGATAGATGAGCCGCTATTAAAATAATTGATGACAATGGAGGATTTGAAAAATGAGTATAAGCGGAGTAGGGGCAGGCTATTCCGAATGGCGCGAAATAAGAAAAACGCAGAAGAATAATTCGGGAACAGGCTTCGTGGGGCGGATGGCTGATATGGATACAACGGAAAGCAGTTCATCCCAAAGAACCAGCGTGAGGATATCTGCATTGGATGCATACCGGGCATCGGCGGCTTCGGCAGTACGCAATGTGAAGCCTGCCTATGAAACATATGAATCTGAGAATTACAGGATTGTGCCGGACAATGAGGCTGGCTGCTTTGACATCTATGATAAACAGGGAGAGAGAATCGGCGCTTTTGACTATTCCGACATCAAGGTCAGGCAAGACAGCGTAACAGGCAAGCAGTTCTTAATTTCGGAGCATGGAACCATGAGTTATGATGCTGTGGTATTGGATGGCGAACTGAAAGATGCCCTGCAGAATGTCATGGGCGTAGAAACGCTGGAAACGGAGGAATTGCAGAGATTTACCTTAAAGACGTATTACGGTACGGGCATACAGTATCTGGTGCGGGATGGTGAGGAAGGGCGGGGCGGAAAAGTCCTTTTACAGAGTCAGGCGGACATAGAGAAGTATGAGGCATTGGCGGAGGCTTATTTCAATAAATATCCCAACCTGATTCATGATAAGAACGCCGCATACATATGGGCTGACTTGGAGATAAAGGGGCTGGCGCAGCATACGAATAATGGCATTATCTCTATGGGCTTTAATGGGATGTCTTACAATGACAATGCAGATTATAAGAACAACTGGAGCGTTCTGTTTTCGGGAGATACCTATAAGGCAGTTTTCGAATGGTTGCAGAACAACAGGGGAAGCATTGAGGAAATGCAGAAGTTCGCTACATGGCAGGATGTGTTTGACATCATTGGCAGCCGCTATGAACGGGTATGGTCTGATGAAGAAGAAAAGCAGGGGTATCTGAATAACTGATAAACCACACCCGAACAAGGCAAGGCAGGAATCCCCGGCATTTCGGCAGAACGAGTGAGATGAAGATTGAAATGGATATTACAGGAATAGCAAAAAGCCATCAGACGGGCATCCAAAAGTCAGGAAAGGCATCATCCAAGAAGGACTGGAAGCTGTTTGATTCCCTTCAGGAGAAGATAACGGAATATGCCAGAGAGGATGCGGCGCAGAACGTTTATATGGGAAATAAGTTCCTCGCCCTGCGGAAAAGCGAGGTCGCCAAAGTGGCACCAAATCGGGCGGCACTGATAGGTAAGTTCAACCAATCAATGAGTT